>Ga0056114_1001118_pt1 | contig 11510 bp, 11 predicted proteins | sample WorMetHERISLAND1_FD_77005 | JGI IMG/M metagenome (GOLD analysis project Ga0056114, IMG submission 77005) | Marine gutless worms symbiont microbial communities from Max Planck institute for Marine Microbiology, Germany - Olavius loisae HERON... ...
ATCGATTTAATTTTCAGCGCACAACGAAAGCGACAAAACGCGAGTCGCACTCTATCATCTAAATTAGCTAATATACACACTTTGTACTAACAAGAAAGCCTAGCTATCGCTGAGATATGTACATGTACAGCGAATCAACGCAAGGAACATAATGCTCAGAAGTACTTTCAGTACTGTAGGTTACAAGCAATGACGCTGTCGGTGATGTTACGGGTCTGTCTGTCATTATTAAAGTCGAACCGCGCGAAGGCATGGCTCCACCGTATACCTTGACGGCGATGTTCCTGCCGACAGTATCACAGCAGCAACGCCAGCGACTGCGTTCATCGTCGACGAGCACGCTGCTGCTCCCGCGCACGCAGACCCGCTACGGTGATCGCAACTTCGCTGTGGCTGGTCCAGCTGCGTGGAACTGTCTGTCCGCAGAACTTCGATGGCTATAATGTTTCGTCGACTACTGAAGAACTCTTTATTCACTGCTATTCATTGCCACATAGCCTCGACCTAGTTTTCCGCCCCTGTCAAAAGTCACGACCGAGTTTTCCCCAACCGAGTTTACCTAGACCGAGTTTTCCCAGACCTAGTTTGCATCGACCGAGTTTACCTACACCCAATTAAATATCTTACTTGACTTACTTGGGTCAGCAGTGTTTCGAATGGCCACGCTCCTTTACGCATAGTCACTGTTTCGGTAATTTATTATGTTGCTCAACCAATCACAATTGAGCACGCTGTCATCTATCCACTACCCCCGCCAAGTGTATACATCGTCACACAATCGCTGTTACAAGTCACGACCATAACAACAGACTCTTCAGTTCAGTTGGCCTTTTGTCGCAGGTTTTATAAATCGTAGAGGAAATCCGTGGGAAAGTTCAATACATAGCCCTTCAGTTGCAGTCATATCGGCCTAATCTGAGACTGATTTTGCGTCGAGTCCAGTTTTTCTCTGATTCCATTGATAACAAATTAATATCCGGTCATGCACAATGCAATAGCATCCCCGCCGTTCACATCCACAGCTGTAGTTACTCGTTACTGATACTGCTGCCTGCCGCCGCTAGCTACACTCAGATCTAATCTGCAAGTCTCTCTCTCTCTCTCTCTCTCTCTCTCTCACTGAAAAGCACATTTTCGTTTTTATCCGATTCATAAAATAGAGAGTGTAACAATGTAACAATGATGTCTGTCCGACCTTCCGTCTGGTCTTTCCGTCACATAGATTTGCTGAGGTATTTTTGTACTGATTTCGAATTGTTAAGTGTTCTTCTAACACACAGAACGCATTGATCCACTCATATACTGTAGGGAAGGAAAAATGAGCCGTCGTGCCTGTGTCAGAAGTCTACTATAGTCGGGCCTCTTCATTTGATGCTGAATGTCTCGTGTGTATAATGTGATTGTGAGTGAGTGAGTGAGTAAGAGTGCTTATATCCGGCGCACTTAAGTAAAAGTCACAATGCGCCGCAACGCAATATAACTCATTAAAGGTCAACACTAACTTAATTTATTGTATCGTATTCACTGAAAGCGTACAAAAATCTCGTTGTTCAGGAAGACGTTTTTTTTCGAAAGAAAATCAATCAAAACCCTAGACAGGCTGTCTGTATTTGAGAGTTCATTTGATCGGTTACAACCTGCGTACTGCCAGCAAGCTGACCTTGAAACTACTGCCAGTGGATTCGACTTCGAGTCCATAACTGAATTTGGCCATGCACAGATCTAGCATCTGTGCACCCTGGAGGACATTATTAGTGATGTCGCCTATGATGTTATCGCCATGCAGCAGCAGTAGCAGCGGCGCAGCAGCATTCAGCAAACGACGACAACGGTTTGACGTTGATGACACTGTCATTATCAGAGTGTGCGCTAAATGCAAAGCGTCATCGTGTGCGTGACGACATATCGGCGTCATATAGTGCCTACTGCATGAAGATCGGCAAAACCCATCGAGTCAGTGGTCTGAGGTGGGCCTATACGTTATGATTTTATACGTTTTTAGATTGTTTTTAATATTTTCATTTCTAGTTAAGGCATTGTTGCAGTTGTGTTACGATGTTACAGTGGCCTTCGGGTCCTTCCGTTTTTATGAAGTTCATTCATTTCTTCATTCATTCATTCATTTATTCATTCATTCAATAATCGAATTTTTTGTTATTAACGCGAAAAAGCCGACATCTATAGCCACCTTAGTTATAGTCTATACCGCAACGCTGGTAAACAGAACATAAAAATTAAACAACGACGACAAGACGAAGTACATTCACAAACAATCACAACCAGCTAGTCCATTGCAAACCGATATTTTTGTGAACACTTTTTAATGTTTTATGTCGCCAGATGACTATAAAAAGACGAAAATAAAAAAAAACAAAAACGAATTGAAGTAAAAGTTAGTCACAGTAGTGCGGTAAAATCATTTATATGTTCAGTATTTACTCGCTTTCTTGCTTTCAACACAAATAAATACGACATTTAAGCAATATTATACGAGATGTTTGCCTGGCTCTTCTCAGGGGGGGGGGGTGTCTTAAGGCCCCTGTTATAGCACAAGCTTGAGTTTGGCTTCATGACGTTATTAGCTGATGTCACCGTAGCGTCACGTGTGTGTCATTACAGGGATTTCGAGTCATTAGTTCAACTGAACAGACTTAACTGTCATCAGCTCAATCTTGACTCAGCAGACGCCGCGATGTAAACAATGTATTTCTGCACACATTTTAATTCATGCGTTAACTCATTAGGCCATTATACATGTAGTAGATTTCCGAGTATAGCGTATATAGCATCGGCGGTCCCTGTCTCGGTGACCAAACTTCTGGTGACCAAGTCGACCAAAAATCACGAACTATTTCATCAGTACAGGTCATCTCGTCTACGATGGTATCGTCGTCGTCCTTATATGTCGTATTTAAGTGAGGTCAAGTTTCGCTCTGACTGAAGCGATGAAAGGTCAAAGCTAGGTCAATGTCAAACTATGACACAGGTCTATATAGCGCGAAAGGCGTTCATTAATATCGCGTGGCGAGAAGTGAGTCGCCAAATGTCTATAGCTCGTCTGTATTTCAGATTGTCATCGATAGCAATTTCGTCGGAATTCAGGAATGCGATTTGGTGATGCGAAAACTGGAATGAGAGGCGATGAAAGAATTTGTACGATATGCTTAGCTGTGTCGACCGACACAATACCGGAGGGTGAGGGATGCCCAGGAGACAGGCAGACAGAGTGCCAGTAAGACAGACGTCTTGCAGCAGCTACAGTCCCCGCGCTTTCCATAGCATCGCGCGGTTTAAGTCAACCATGCTTAACCCTTTGACGCCCACTGTTGTCTATGGGTACAGCTATAAAGCATCCTGTGCCAGACCGAGTTAATTGTAATTTTTAGAAAAGCGTCAAAGTGCCCGGATGTCAAACATTACAAATGACGGCTTAACTCGGTCTGGCACAGGATGCTTTATAGATGTGTTTATATGGCAACAGTGGGCGTCAAATGGATAACGAAAATTTCATAAATTTTACAAAAGGAATGCTGACCATGATGATTTGAGTGTGTACTGTGTATTCTTACGCTGTTGTCGTGGAAAGGGTTAAAATAGATCAGTGGATGTTGTACAGTGTGTGCGCGCGTGACAGACGTGCGTAATAAGCTATTGATGAGGATGAACTACAAGTGCTACTTGCCACTGGGTTGCGGCTGCTGGCTGGCAGTCGGTCACACGCGGAACGCTGTAAATGCCGGATCTTCGCCGTATCATCAGCCGTCGTTCATTTAATCTGGAAACTTACCGCGGTCTGCAGACAGACGTTAGAGTACTTCCAGTTCGCTGCTGTCATCCGATAGATCACTGCATCACATACGATTTTGTCTTAGTCGAGCGCTACGTAACTGTGTGTCTGTTTGGCACCGTTTCCGTCTGTTGAACGGGATAGAATGGCAGGTGCGACGGGACAGCTGTTGGTTGGTTTCAAGATGCGCACTGGGTGGTCGCTGCTCGGCGTCATACAGCTGTGTGTACAGCTGGTCAGTGCCACCACGGACATCATCAGGCTCGGCTACTTGACTGGATCACAGCGTCTACCTGGTAAACTGGTCTACCCGACTCCTGGCAAGTCCATCTCTGGCGCTATATCACTCGCAGTCGACGAGATTAACGCCGATCGACAGGTGTGCTCATTATTGAAATATTATTACAGCTCTAAACTCGTACTTTTCATTCTTCAGCCTCTCCTTAGTTTTATCTCCTATCCTGTAATTGTGGCACAGCTACAGAAATATTCGTAGTACTCTGCCAATGGCGCTAGCTAACAGTCTGGATACGATTTCCTGTTAGTCGACATTTCTGTCTATCGCTACCGAGATATCAGCGCTTCTAACTGCATGTAGGCAGTGGTTCTTTAATTCCGTCCCGATAACTAATTAAAATAAAAAAATTATAGTCTCATTTTGTCAGCACAGCCAGTTTATAGGAAACAGATGCCATCGAGATATTGGATTGAGATAGGTTTGACAGGCTGAAATTCAAGGTAACCCGATAGATCGCTGCATCATATACGATTTTGTATTTTTCGAACGCTTAAGCTTAACTGTGTGTCTGTTTGGCACCGTTTCCGAGATGCAGCGACTTATTTGTCGAAAGTCGCCAATTTTTGCGCTATCATTAATTAACGCCTCGTTCGAGGGTGACCCCTCCCGTCAGAATTTTGGAAATCAAATCAGCTCCGAGAAAACAAGAATGCCAGGAGTATCACGCAGTAGAAGAAGTTTTACCATCTGTTTAGCCGTTTTGATACAATACCGAAGCACGACAGCATAGTCCACACTGTGCTTTGCATAAAACCGTGCGGTAAAAATTGATGGATCGTGTTCATCCATTACGAGCGATAGTCCGTACAGTGCGCCATGGTCCATGTGTCTGGTCTGCAGGTGTTGGCTGGTCACAGAGTGGAGTTTATCATAGCGGAGACATATTGCAATGAGTCTTACAGCATACGACAGACCGTCGAGCTAACGCTACGCAATGTCAGCGTCTACATCGGGCCACAGGAAACGTGTATTCACGAAGCACGCATCGCAAGCGTCTTCAACCTCCCAATGATCTCATATGTAAATATCATGTTATAATGTTTCTTGTGTTGCAAGAAGTTATGCACCGGTTCAGTTCGAAAGATACTCATCTGTTCTGTATTGGCTACGTGGACTATTATTATTCACTGTTGTTTGACGTTTTTCATACTCGGTTCATAAAATACGCCTACGAATTTTATTTATGGAATCCTGACATCGTTCATACGCTATACTGGATGACATTCTATACAGAAAATTTTGCCCGACCCGCTACACAGCACTGCCACTTTTGTATTTTTATTGCGCGTCGACACAGCGAAGTTATGCAAAGTGCAATAGCAGTTCTGTCCGCCTGTGTAGTCTAGTAAAAATTTTCAGTCGAGCTTTAATTTAATCTGTCGAAAAGATCACACGTCACACGTGTCTAATTTTCGGCAATTTATTAAACACGAAACTTGAGGCTTGTCTTTTTGACTTTTTTCGCCACATAAATAGTGGCATTGTCAAAATTGTGACAGTCAAAATATGATATGGTAACGGTAAATGATGGAGTTCGTTGATAGCCGTAACAAACGGCTATCGTAGCTAACGCAAACGCAGATCATGCTGTCTGTCGCTAGATATGCGAGCATTGTTGAACATAATTGAGTCGAAATTGGGCGTCTTAAATTGAGAGCCATATGCAGTTACATTTCGCCATCGTACCTAGCCGACGACTGCCGTCTTGTCGCCGATGCTCATGAACGACGACTACGTTCCACAGCGAGCAGAACATGCGTTGTGAGGCGGATATATAGCACCTTCTGCGATAGAGCATTTTGCAGCTGCTAGACTGGACTATGGAACAGTCTTCCATCGCACCTGAAAAGGCGGACTTAACGTACAATAGATTCCGGCGGTCGCTAAAGAAATTTTTGTTTGGAAACTGGGGCCGCGGCATAGTGTGAACTATTTTTTGATTGCGCCGTTTAGAAATAAGCTTACTTACTTACAAACGCAAATACCACGGCGACAGTCGGAGTGTTAGGCAAAATAATATTTGACGACGTTCGTTGTCATGCGCACCTCACCTGCGGCAACGCGGAGATTCCGTGAACAAATGGCATCAGGCATATACCCCGACTGTTTTGTCTTCTGCTAGTAAAGCCTGCAGTATTATCATCGTAGAAGCCCTTCTGCCCACCAGCTATACGACAGGCTACGTTTTAGCTCAGATTTGCCGGAGCAGACTGCAATATATCTGAGTCTGCTAGCCTTGAGCAATAGTTTGCGTCGCTGACGGATTACTGTGCAACTTTTCACACGTTGTGCCTGGATTTTTGCCGCACGCTGCCTGTGCGTAGCGCAGCCTACTATCCATCTGTCTGTTTGTTTGTCCGTCCGTCCGTCCGTCCGTCTCACACGCTCGTGTCGTGTCGATCGGGAAAACATGTCGTTAATAACTGACATTCCCTTTATTCTGCGTGATGCATAAAAATTCACGATTTTTAACCTAAACGACTGAGTCAGCGGTCAACATCATAGGCTCAGGTATAATAAGCCGATAGTTGTTCAGTATAGCCAAGTATTTTGGTAGTAACCCGCTCTGTTACGGCGACAGACACTTTTATTCCGGTATGAAGGCGGTCTGAAACTAATACCTTCACACCAAATAAACCGTTATCACTAATTTCTATATTCATTATGAGCGTGCGCTCATGTGCCCGGATGTCAAAAATTACAAATGACGGCTTAACCCGGTCTGGCACAGGATGCTTTATAGCTGTACCCATATAGCAACACTGTGCGTCAAAGGGTTAAGCCACTTTCTCACCTAAATATTGAAAGCGTGTGGTGACTGTAGTTTCAATATCAATACGAGCTGATAGTGCAGCTGAAACGATCAGTGTATACGAGGTGTGTCGTCTGTATAGTTCTGTACGTCGCCGGAAGTATCTGACAAGACGCTGTTCGCGACGTTCGCACGCACCAAACCTCATGACTCACAGATCTCAATGGCTGTCGTCTCGCTGCTCCTCACGTTCAACTGGACAACGATTGCGTTCGTCCACAGCGACGAAGAGCTGCTGCTCGCTGACGCGCTGCTAGAGGTATTCCATCGAGTCCTATTTAGCTAGTGCTCTTATATTATTATTATAATAATAATGATACACCACCAGCTGACCTGTGGAGAAGATTCACCACGCCTGGTCATACGGGCGTGACGCTACGGTCCTCGACGACTATGCGATGCCTACAGTCTTCTTACTCGCCTCGACCTTGTCATCGTTACCGCCGCAGAATCGACAGAACAGACGAGAATCAAAGACTGTGATACATCACCGCGGCGACACACACACACACAACTTAGTAGTAGTATCTGCAGCAAACATTTCTTATTTCTTTTACTTTTTCTACTTTTACTACTAATACTACTGCTTACACCGTCGCCAGCACCCACCGCTACCTGCTAGCCATCTCTATTCCCAAACAGTCTTAGCTGAAGCAACAAAATTTGTCCGGATGGCCCGCCAGGGCCAGATAGCCGCAACCTGCACTGTGGGGCGGGATCCGGGAGGCATTGTTGGGATATACACCCTAACGAGATCCTTCTAGTTCGCATTGTTAATGATGCCCCGAAACAGCCAGTTGACGGACGATCCACGGCGGCGGCAGACAACGACTACTAGCTACTACGACTAACAACTACGACACGGACTCTGCAACCGACTTAAACGTGATCTAGCATATTAATACTGTCAACATTCTCGTAACACCAACTAATTAATGACTTGCCTGTTGGCATTACTGCCTCCTGTCATGACCGTTTCTATAACAACTCATATTGTCACGAAGGTCTGACAGCGTGCGAAATGACGACAGAATAATAATCAGCTTAGTTAGTTAGGCTACTTCTGTTGTGATGTCCAGTTCCCCACGTACACACGCGACTCTTTCGTACAGTCTGTGGCGACTAATGAGGTGGGGGGTGTTTTGCGTTTCACTTCGGCCGTTCAAGAAGCAGTCTTGGCGCTGAATGCAAACTGATGGATAGATAGAGAGAACACGCACTGTTGATGCTGCTGGTGGTGACGTAGGTTTTTCAACATTACGACATCGAGGTGACGTCGTCGCGATCGTTCGACGGACCGATTTTCTCTGATCCGTCTTCCCCTTTCATCAGCATTGTCGACGAGACCTACGTGACATCTCGAGGTCAGCTGCCACCACGTGTCTCTACTGACTCGGCCTAGTTACCTAGTTACCCTAGAAGAAATATTTAGCCTCCGACAGTCTTTTTACCCTTTCCGTCTGTGCCGCTGGAGTTTTGTCTTCGACGTCTCTGTTCCTTTTTGTTACAAGTGAAGTGACTATTATAAAATTGTCATGTGGGCGGCCAGCTTGATGAGCTGTTGGCTTCTGTGGCAGCCTGTTGCCTTGTCTGTTTACGGTTGTGGCTTTATTGTATTTTCTGTATTGCATGGCGACAAATGAATGATAAAAACGAAAAAAAACTACTCAGGAAAAGTTGCGTTACGTTAAATCGGTTGAGAGCGTTATTGCTACAATAATCGGTCTATGAGTTGCTCACATAAGTTTAGCTAATTACGGTAATTGCCACTTGATACAGCTGCAGCAGCTACTTCAACGTCTATTGAGCACAATGTAGATCATTCTGGAGACGATTTCATTGACAGTGACATTGATTCAAGTCAGTCTTATTACGCACATTACAGCGCCATTAAGCAAACGTTTTACACGAAGACCTGTTTGTCGCTAAACACAAGCGGAATTATCAATAACTGCGTCAGCGACTATACAAACATGTTGATCTATAGGCCTACACGTTTCTTCTTTGGATATTTACGACGTTGATTACAGCGACACTACTTTTAGCGTGAAGAAAGTAAACGTGGGCGGAACTAAGAACAACATCAGAGGATTAGTAGCAGACAGCACACTTAGTTGCTAATGGCTGATCCAAAGACAGTGTACCACTACCAGCTTCGCACAGTGTTATGCGCTACAAAAATACACGTTAATTGCGTGGCCATAGATCACATTGGCACTGTTGAGGTTAAAGTAAAGGTCATTGCCATTTTACTAGACGGCTTGTTCTTAGATCCCGCAGCGTTAAGGCTGAATTCTGTACCTTAAAATTAATTAAGCTCCTGCAACCCACGAAGGCAGATTTAGCGATCAGTTACCATGCTGATATGTTCGTTCCTTTGTCTGCCGTTAGTCACGAGCCAGTGACTGTGTGGCTCTCCGCTACTTGGCACCAGTCATCACTGTACTGCACTCGTGTTGTTACGGCCGCCAGTCTGTCAATAGATGGCTGGCGACCGACATGCGAGATCCGCATGCGTTGTTTTGATCCGTGACGAGCTATACGGATTGGCGTCGAAACGTTTACAGTTGCGGAGGCAACAGCCGATTGCTAGGAACGGGGGCATATTATCTCGAAACTGTATCAATTACTAATAACTAATTACTATTAACCATCAATCATTTTAGTGGGCGTGGCCTGTATCTCTCTCCAGCTGCTGTCGTCTCTTATGTTGCTGGCCGTCGTTGACGTCACTTTATTGGTCATTCGATCGCCGTAGCGATCAATTTTGCTGTACGTGGTCTTATATACACGACGACAGCGGAAGTCAGAGCGAGAATCATGACGAATGTGTCTCAGCGGTTAGGGCGTTGGACTTTTGATCAAGCGGTCGCGGGTTTGACTCCCGGTCGTGGCGCTATCAAGTTACCTAGGTCAACTCAGCCTTCCATCCCTCTGGGGTAGGTAAATCAAGCACCGGCCTTGCTGGTTGGGGGTTAAGGCGGGGTGGCAACTACGTACGACACGTACGTTATTTTTTCCCATAACGTACGTAAGGCACGCGTGCGTTATTTTGCCGTACGTTATATGACAGAAATAAACTATGTGTAAGTTACTTACAACCGACGTTCACAAAAGTCAGCACTGAATGTGATATTGATTGTTGCAAACGCAAACAATAAAAAACGACAAGTAGAGCTCTAGTTCAAGTTCTAGTTACAAGAAATGTGGCTAATTCTACCAAATATAATTGCATTTTTACCGCACCGTACGTATTTTCCCCATATCGTAAGTACATTACACGTATGTTATTCCGACAGGGAACGTGTACGGTGGCACGTTGTTGGTGTGTGCGTTGGTGCAGTGTACGTGATGCTAGCTGACGAGCACGAGTTCGAAGGAATGATGATCGCAATGCAGCAGAGGAAGCTACTGGACGACGGGCAATACTTCCTCGTCGGTGTCGACTCCAAGCCGTACGATCCCTCCGACCCACAAGTCTACATCGAAGGTCGGATATGCGCTGACGTCACGTTAGACATAAAATGAAAGAATTTTACGTCAGTAAAGGAGACAGCGTAGTTATCTCAATTTGTCATCGTGTCTGGATTTCCGTTAGCAGCAGGATGATTGAATAATGTGTCAATGATTTTTTAATGAAATTTAGAAAAGGAAAAAGCTTGCGTTCTGTCATATTGTTAGCTTGCGTTCTCTCAAGTCCTAATAAACGAATATTGTATTGTATTGTATTGTATTGTATTGTATTGTCAAAAACAGTCTATTATGATTTGAGCGTAATATGAGTAAGTAAGTAAGTAAGTAAGTAAGTAAGTATTGTTCAATAAGTGATAAACGCACATCTTGTATATTATTGTATAGTGAATCGAAAATACAGCGGACAGTAAAAGAGAAGAATATAATCGAGTAATACGAATATGGATTCCTGATCCGACGAAGACATTCTTTATGTCGGCCTAGCGCTGCTACGGATCTTTGAATTATCGGACTGCTAGCCAGTATTACTGTGTCACGCGTGGGTGTTTCGTAATGTTACTGAGTCAATTTGCAGATTTATTTCTCGTGATTCTGCCGTGACGTCACGTGCAGGTATGCTGCGTGATGCCAGTGACTCTACTGCTGCCGCTCAGAGCTTCCTACTTGTCGCACCGGCCGCCGCCAACCCTAGACTGTTCGGCAACTTTACACGCGTCGTCAACGACTATCTTGAACAACCGCCGTTCAACTTCGTCAACAGGCACAAAGACATCGGCGTTTACAAGAAGGTGACTGTCTGCACCCGTGTCAGACTTTATGCCATATGTAGTAGCCGAACTTAAAGCGCTCGGATACCTCTGCAGAGCTCGTAAGAAATTACTGCACTTATAAGGACCAAGTTATTATTTTTAGCCGACCGTACTTAGTAAGGTCGCGCTCACGCGACAGGCTTGCGTCTGTCGTCTGTCGTCTGTCTGTCGTCTGTGACGTTATGTATTGTGGCTAAGCGGTGCGTCCTAGAGCAAAAGTTACTATTGACAGCCTATAGGAAGTCGTGTATGAGAAATCGATTGGTACCAAAATGAATGACCTTGACCTTTGTTTAGAGGTCGTATCAAGGTCATCTCGGAAACCGTTAG
>Ga0056114_1001119_pt1 | contig 11510 bp, 10 predicted proteins | sample WorMetHERISLAND1_FD_77005 | JGI IMG/M metagenome (GOLD analysis project Ga0056114, IMG submission 77005) | Marine gutless worms symbiont microbial communities from Max Planck institute for Marine Microbiology, Germany - Olavius loisae HERON... ...
AAGTTACTATTGAGAGCCTATAGGAAGTCGTATATGAGAAATCGATTGGTACCAAAATGAATGACCTTGACCTTCGTTTAGAGGTCGTATCAAGGTCACGTCAACCATTGCGTTACATTTGACATTGAATATCCCGGAAACCGTATGAGATAGAGATTTGGTTCCAAAGGACTACCGATAGCAAATGGCATATGGCCTATCGAATGGTCACGTGACCGATGACGTCACGTGACCCCGAAGGTGCTGCCAGGCAGTACGGTCGGCTATCCTAGCGACAGCTTGGCATCTTGTCATTTTATTTTGCAGTTCAAAATTTGTGAAGTCTGCTCGTACAGGTTTATGACTTGAGAGTAGTGTCTAAAGAGGTTCGGGCTCGTGACTTTATATCATGGTCGTGTTGGTGACGCAGTCCCAAGCCCCGCCCACAGACCGTCATTCATTTCGCCGCCCACTATCGTCCATTGGCAGATCAAAGGCGATATGCTTATCGTCCCACTACCAACAAATTTGGCTTACATGACTTTGAGTTCTACGTCTGTCCAAGTGGCTGTAGTGATGATATGCGCTGTAAGCAATGTCGTAGTGTAATCTTGGTTTATCAATGTCAGTTTGTGTCTATTAATTCATGTTGCTGTACGGGTCAGTGATGGCGAGGATGACAGAAAATCATTCAGTGAATCAATAGGCGGATGATACATGTCTGTTTTCCATCACGTCTCTTGGATGATTATGAATTGCCTGTAATCACGTGACACTGTCCGTGCATGTAGCGCTATTGATTGTGGAATATTCTGCTTTGTCCCATGTCAATCTGAACAGATGATACAACTCTAACCCATGTGGACAGCCTTTCTGTCATCGTGGTACACTGTATGTTTTCATTATGTTTTAGTCGCTGCATTTTTCTTCTTCGTCTTTTTTATGGCGTGCATCACTATGAGTGCATAGTGCCGAACTATCAGTCTCCAGAGTGGACGATTCTGAGCCACATCGACTGATTCATTCAGGGAGACTGTGGGAAGTTTTTGGATTTCATGTCCTGCTGGATAGTTTTCATCCGCGTAGTACGAGGGCGTCCTGGTGGTCTTTTCCAGTTCTCCAAGCGGGTGCTGTTAAGATCTTGGCATCTGTTTCATTTAGCATTCTTGCAATGTGGCCGAACAGGGAGAAGATGCATTTTTTATTAATCGGCAGTAAATTTTACTTTGTATTTTTGATTATGACAATGTTTCCCCACATTGCTGGTTCAGAATTATGCTGCTATTATTATGCCATATATCCAGTATGTAGTTTACATCATTTTACTATGCTGTTATTCTTTACATGAATACCACAAACCAGTTCTGTCACCGTTTGTCCCGTGTGGTCTCGGGAGCGTTGTAGAATAAGTCCACCTCATTTCCTGGCCGAGTGTCATAAATGGTGATTAAACCAGGCTAGTTTTGTGTTGCTGTGTTTTACATTGTTTCTTTTATGGATTGTGTCAGTTTATGTATTGTCTGTATTTTTAATTTGTCTTCTGTCGTGTATTTTCCGGTGTGAACCAACGTGAATGGCACTGTATAGCCTAATTGTGCTGATGTGCCGTAAGTAAGTTACTTTTTAATTAGACAACTTTATAAAAACTGCTACTAACAGTCTAACACTTCTGTCATTTCATGTTTCTCGACTGTTTTGTCCATATCTTGTAGCATGTTGCGTTTTGACAATGTCGTATTAAACGAATATTATTTTTATTACCGGGTATTATTATTAGAATCTACTCACTCACTCACTCAGTACATGGAATGGATTGTCCGTGGTTCATTGTTTGATGGGGATTTCTGTCCTGGGATGAAGTCATGGTTGTCTTTTACTGTGACCAGTCAATTAGGAGACGCACCTGTCTGTTGTGTACGTCTCCATAGTGTTCAGGTGCTGCTAATTTTCACTAGGCTACACGTGATCATGAATAGTGTCGAGGCAGTGGTGCATGTAATTTCAATCTAACGGTTGCACATGGTAATCTAACTGAACAACACCGTCTTCTGCCATCAAAAGAACATCTGCCATAGGCGGCTTGACGAGGTGTCATGTATGATTAATTAGTTTCACAGCTTATAGGGTAATGATTACATATTCTTCCTACGTCTCCTTCCAGGGTCCACGAAGCTAAAGTAACACGCAGCACCACTGCATTACAGCAAACTGTTAGTTTTACAGTGTATATTGTAGAAAAATAAATTTCATGCACATATACACAATAAACTAAGCCAACAAGACAACTATCCATACCTTATTATTTCTGTTACAAATCGCCATGATACTGGCTCAAAGGCTCCTGCTCACAGTTGGCCTGATAACAGTTTAGTTGTCTAACAGACTAAGTAACTCATAGCTGATACTGCGGCCACCCGTGGCGGCAGCCCCACCACCGTTCAGGCTTGGCGACCCTGACCTCTGTGGGAGCCGTCCCCTAGTCACCCCATAGTATTAGTGTAGACTAGGGATTTTCTGTGTTTTTTGTGTATGTGTTTGTTTATTGTGTTTATTTCTGTCCTCCTTCAGTGCTTTGACACGTTGGTTGGGTCATCAGACCTGTAAAACATCGTCTCCAAAATGACGTAAACTGTGCCACATGGGACATTAAACCGTACACAAGTCAACACAACTCAACTCGTAGCTGATAGTTTCACCTGTGGGACTTTCTTCGTGTAAATAATGATTTGACAACATCACTGCCATGATACTAGTGGTACTGCCGTACTAAATGCAGCCAGCGCTACACGGGTGGATATTGAATGTGGTGACGCTGAAGATGACGTGAACGATCTCATCATTGCTTCTGACATGAAGCAGGAAGTTGATTCCCGAGAGGAAAAAAACAAAAACAGCAGTGAGGAAAAACCACTTAGCAACAACATATTAGGTTCTGTGACATTGATCACTCATCACTGACTTTGACAGTCAGCTATGTAGGTGCTTTCACTTTGATTATTGTGCTTCTCTGTAGAAATGTTTGTTACAGCTGGTTGAGTGAAACATTGTGATGTGATGTGATGTGTTCTGTGATGACAGTTGAACACTGACTGGACCCAGGTGGAAGTCATCACTCTCGTCAATGATGGCACTGGTCTTGGGTTCGGCATTATTGGAGGCAAGAGTACAGGCGTCGTTGTCAAAACGATACTCCCCGGCGGCGTAGCTGACAGGGTAACTTTTTGCTGCTATTAAAGGACGAACGCTTCTCTGGGGAATTTAAAAATTTGGGAATTAACCCTGTGACACCCACTGTTGCCATATGTATACAGCTATAAATCATTCTGTACCCGACCGGATTAAACCGTCACTGTTATTTTTTGGCATCTGGGCACTCTGACACTCTGAGCATCAGAGTGCCTGGATGTCAAAATTACAAATGACGGTTTAACTCAGTCTGGTGCAGGATGCTTTATAGCTGTCCCCATATGGCAACAGTGGGCATCAAAGGGTTAAACGTGAAATAACCAGTTTGTGTGGAAACTGACGTAGAGCAACTAGAGCTGTTGCTTGTTTGACGCCGTCAGTATTTCACAGCTGACTAGTGACTGCAACTGAAGTACTTTATCCTCTGTTTTACCACTGACTGTGATGTTACCTGGTGTTTGGCCACATGATGTGTCGTCGCTGTTTGTGCATTACATGCATATGCATAGTGCAGACTGAACTGTCAAAAAATGTCATATATGAGTACTGTGTCAAAACAGTTTGATATATTGAACTTTTTCAGCTCTGATCGACCCATCTTTCTAGTCATCTTAGAACTAGACCATTGTCCAAAATGCCTTTTGTGTACTGGTCCTGCTGGATTATTGTACATTGAGTTCATTTGTCGTAATTGTGCGAGATCATTTCAGGTCGTGAAGCTGTCTTCAGAGCAGACAGAGTGAGAGTCAAAGATGTGCTAGTAATTTTGTATGCAGATATTTTTTCAAGTGCAGTTGATTACAAATGGAAGCTGTGCAAAGACAGGATGTTAAGAGACATACAGAAGGATTTTGCAGTTTGTCAGCAGTGGCTGAGTTAGTTCTCTAGTTAATGAGAGCCATCTTAATTAATGTGTTTGTTCTCTCTCGTACGACATTTTTAATCAGAAAAGCATCTGGCAAATATTGCTATAATTTGCTACATTCAGTCAAGATATGCATCTTCTGTACACACTGATCGCCAGTAAGCATTGTGCTCCACTAACATGACAATGTTGTTGTGTTACTGAGAAGTCAGAACTTGGAAATTCTGACAGTTTTGATGGCTTTAAACGATTCTCGAGAATAGTTCTTTTCAGCCCTTACTAGTGTGACCAGCACATTATAGGTTTTCTAACAAGACGCGCTGTATAAATCTACGTTTTACTTACATACTTTCTTACTAACTAGTACAGTGCACAGTGGTGTTGTGGGTCTTCAGGATGGCCGACTGCGCAGCGGTGATCACCTGCTTCAGATCGGAGACATCAACGTCCGAGGAATGGGATCGGAACAAGTTGCTTCGGTCCTTCGACAGTCTGGAACACATGTCCATCTCATTGTCGCCCGCGGAATCATCGAGCCAACGGTGGATTTCCCTCCCTATGCTCCCGTTATCCCCACCATAGAGCTGACAGAGCACCTGCGTCAGCTGAACGAGGCATTGCTGCTTCATGCCCAGGATTTTCCTGGATATATTGTCCCGTCGGAGGATGGAATGGTTTCAGCCAACGACTCAACGACCTTCCAGAATGTTCTTCCTGCCGAAATTCACGCGGTAAATCATGGACATTAATTGCTTACTTAACTTGCTCTGTTACCAAGTATTGGGGCAGTGTCCGAGGCTCCGAGCCCACTGCTTCGTGAAGCACACAGGGACGTGCGCTCTTCCGAGCTCTTTGCCTCGTCATGTAACAAACTGAAGCGTCATTATTGCCGTATCATGTTGCTGCATATTCTCATTTAATGCTATGTAACGCCCAAACCTGCTAGCTGGTTTGTGTCTGAGTTTGACCGTGAAGAGTTCGACTGTCTGGAACATGTTCATGTGTGTCTGTGTAGCCTCCCGTTGATGTCGTCGTCGGCCCGGAGGTCGAAGTTTTTGAGGTGGAGTTGGTGAAAGATAATGTCGGACTTGGTATCACCATTGCGGGCTACATCAGTGACAAGCCTAATGGTATGCTGCTGTGTTCCTTCCACGCTCAGCAGTAATGAATCGTCAGCTTCGTGGCCATTAACATCCTGCTGTTGGCTTTTATACACGTTCGACGTCATTGGTAGTTTGTAAGAAGACTGTCCTTACTGTTGACAGACATAATGAGGTGTGCCAACAAAACAGAACCGGTAGAGTCGGTTGTAGAATAGCCGTGTTGCTGTATGAAATAGCTAAGTGGAGTTTATGTACTTGTAGGTATAGTTACAATGTGTATCAATTGTCTATAGACACTAGCTGCGAACTGTGACGTCCGTGGTAGCATAGATAGACATCACCGGTTAGCAGTATGCCACATAATACTGGAACAGCTGTTGATTGTTATGATCTGTATGAAACAAGTGAGTCTTGAGGCTAGTTTTAACAACTGGCAGTGACTGGCTATCAAGTACCATCCTACGAAGGGAATTCCAGACATTCAGAAACCACGAGCAGCAAAACAGTCGTGCAACAAGGACGACTCGGCATTGGAGTGTCAGACGACTGAGGGTCGCACGTTTGTGAGTCTAATTGACTAGTGAACATTTGAGATGGGATCACTGGCAGCTACAGTGTACATGATCCTTTGCTCCACTGGCAACCAGTGCAGAAGGCTGTGTGACAGCGGCTGGGCATGAGATCATCTTAGCACTCCGACGACAACCCGGACTGTATCATTCTGCACTTGCTGTGGTTTCTTGATTGACCACATGTCATGAAAGCAGCCGTCTACGTGTACCATGTGATGAATGGTTTTTTGTGCAGACGATTTGTCGGGAATCTTCGTACGTGGCATCGCCGAAGGCTGTGCTGCAGCTCTGGATGGACACATTAAAGTTCATGATCAGATCATTGCGGTACGTTACAGTGTTAGTATGCTGTTATGAATACGGTTCGTGTGTGCATAGCGTATTTTCGGAATATAACCCACAACTCTTTCGGAATTCATTAACATCACAGCTTATTGTACGAAGTAGGCATCTCACACCAGCAGAGATGTGTTATGGGAGTGGTGAACAAACACTATATATCACCTGTGACATGTAAATTCTGCTCTGGCAGCATGCCTGGCAAACCTAGTTTATTGGTCCATATTTTCATCAGCACTTATTACTGTGTACAATTTGGACATGAGCTTGGTGTTTGCTGGCAGCATTGAATCACTACAGCATTAATTAATGATGTCCACATGTTCTTTGATGTCGTCATATGTCAACAAACGTGCCTTCATGCATTTCCTCCTGGTTGCTATGGCTTGTCATCTACTGTGGCTTATAGATTTTCCACAAATTTTGTTATAAATGGCATTGTGGCTTACACTCTGTTGTGCTTTATTTTCGAGAAAATTTAATATATTTACTGTATTTTATCACATCGATGTAAATCTTCAGGAGAAAGCGCATTCCATTGTAACTACCACTCGGACATAGAATCTGTTCAGAGATTTTCCTCCGAGCTGTGTTAACCCTGTTAATTTTTTGACATCCGGGCACTTTGACGCTCAGGGCTGAGCGTCAGATGCCCCAGATGTTAAAATTAAAAATGACGGCTTAACCCAGTCTGGCACAGCTTTATAGCTGTACCCATATGGCAACAGTTGGCGTTAAAGGGTTAATAGTGGTGACTGGAGTGAGGCTGTGGATATGGGATGCAGGTCGATGGCGTGTCGCTGGAAGGCTTCAGCAACGAGGAAGCGGTGGATGTATTGCGGCGTACTGGTCAGGTCACTCGGCTCAAACTGGCCCGACATCGCTATGGGTCCAAGTATGAACAGCTGCTGCATGCTGCCGCCGTCGGTCAGTCTACTGTCTACTGTCGTCGTCATTTCGGGTTTTTCTTTGTCTAGTTGGTCGTCAAATACACCACAACTTTTTGTTGTTTTTCACTTACTTCTCCTTTTTCTTCTTATGTGGCAAGCACCACTAGGGGTGCGTAGCACCAAACACAGACATCAGTCTCCAGAGTGGACGATTCTGAGCCACGTTAATTGCTTCATTCGGGGAGAGGTTTTTGGATTTCAGTTCTTGCTGGATAGTCTTCATCCAAGTAGTACGAGGGCGTCCTGGTGGTCTCCTCCAGTTCTCCAATGGGAAAGCTGTTAAGATCTTCTTGGCATTTGTTTTGTCTGGCATTCGCACAGTTACATCTGAATTTTTGTGTGGAACAGATGAGTTTAATTCACTAAAGACTATGGACTACTCGATGGTGGCGTGATGTAAGTCCACAGAAACTGTTTCAGTGCTACAGTAAAGTCTCGTTGTACAGCTGAGCACGTTGGCTTGTTCATCGGATGATTCTTTGCCGTTAGAAACATCTTTGTGTGTTTTTATGCAGCTGACAGCGTGGATTCTGCTCTGAAGCAATCTCAGTCCGTGAATGTTGATGACGTTCGTGTGACAAATGGAGACGGTCATGCAGGTGAGAATCGTCGTCTCACTGAATTGCCACATTTTATGTGAACCATAGTAACAGTGATTGTGATGTCAGTGTGAAATACGTCATCATAAGTACAGTAGTAAGCCAAACCAGAAGCTATAGCAACATGTACTTAATATTACAAGCATCACTTACCTTTTTATAGTCTGCTTTTTCATACAAAACACGTGACTAAATGCATAGCTGAGCTTTATTTGACGTGGTGTAGTCGCTTGCGTAAGTTAACAAGCTACTTAGTTGCCACGATTTTCTGTTTTTTTTGAAGTGTCCAGTTTCGTTGTCACAGTGTTATGAATGTATTGGCACGATGTTTTGATGTCAGAGTTGTCACGAGAACTGGAAGAGATGCTGTCATCACGGTGGCAAACCGTCGTCGGAGATGAACTTGATATTATAGTACGTAACAATTACCTTTCGTTACACACGGCTTCAGAAGAGAACTGTAGACTCTGTGTTGTAAGTTATTACTTGTAAATTTGTATCGTTAGTGATACGATATGGTGAATTTACCATTTAAACCTGTGCTGAGTAGTCGATGTATTGCCTGCTTTATCTACTGCTCATAACAAGAAAAAACAAAGTAAATTAGAAAGAACTGAAAACGAAGACTGATGAGATGTAAGTCCTAATCCATGTTCAAGCAGTTCTGAATGAAATGAAGCTGTTCTTGGTGTTAAGCATTTGTGAACAGATGAATGGTCGTTAATTATGGTCAGGCTGGTGAAATTATAACACTTGATATATTAACTCAGCAGTCTTCCGCAGTGCCATTGACACAGGTATGATTGTGATCCGTTGAACTTTCAGGTTATGTCTTGAGTGTTTCTATCCCAATACTGCTACAAACCTGCTGTGTTCGCAGGCAGTGAAAGAACGTGTGTGATGATGGCGGTCTGTTCGCTATGTGCAGGTTGCTGACGTGTGCAAGTTCAAGGAAGGTGGCGGACTCGGTATCACACTCGAGGGAACGGTCGATGTTGAAGACGGCGTCGAAGTTCATCCACATCACTACATCAGATCTGTTCTTGCCGAGGGTCCCGTCGGCCTCACTGGTCGCCTGCAGGCCGGTGATGAGCTGCTACAAGTGAATGAGTCGGTGTTGTATGGTCGCAATCACGTCGAGGTGGTGACAGTTCTCAAAGAATTACCACAGCACGTACGCATCATCTGCGCTCGACCTCGCGACGTCCTCAACAGCCTTCGTACGGCCGCCGGCCCGTGCACAACCGCTCCACAGTCTCTGTTTAAAGCCAAGTCGGAACAGGTGCTAGTTCCCAGCATGCCTGCCGCGACCGCTGACGTGGGCATTGCTGGTAGGTCGCATTCTCTGGAGCCTCTGGGTGGTCTGGCGACGTGGGGAGCCGAGGTGGTCACTGTGGAGCTATACAAGGGTGATCGAGGCCTTGGCTTCAGCATTCTCGACTATCAGGTCTACCAGTCTTCTCTACTGTTCTGTCTGTCCACTGTGTTTAGCTTTTTTAGTCACTTGTTATGTTTTTCATTGGGAATTTTCAGAATTCTTTTTGTACAGTATGAAGAATCCATCAATGGTCTGGACCACATGGTCACCACTAGCCGCCGCAAGTGATATCCACCGGCAGCTGCCAACCGTATATGGCTGACATACACCGTGATTGGCTGACTAACCAAAACACGGACTGATGCTTTGTTGTGATTGGTTTAGTAGGAAGACATCCCACAGTCCATTGCTCGTCAGCTAAAAATAGATACAGTTCACCAAATTGGTCCGCCATCTTTGTTAGCACCTAGCGGAGGCCAGAGAATATTTATTAACATCCGTGGCCAGTACGGTATCCAGGGTTTATTAGAGTGTAGCTGGTCCTTTTATGACACTTATGTGAGCCATTACGGCTGAGACCTAATTGAGCTGGCAATCATTCCATGTCAGTCAACACACTTAGCAGGCAGTGCCTTCGACTCTGCAAATTCTGTTATTCTGTTATGCAGAATTTGCATTTGTCATATTTTTTTGAGATGATTGCGACACTACTCACCGTGCATCAGTGAGATGTGGCCAGACTGATTCGGTGATGAACCACTGTGATGAGAAAGATCATCCGTCTCTGTACCAACCTGGCTTGAAGTTGCGTAATTTTATCGATGTACAAACTGCTGTACCACCATCACCGGCAGGCTGGCCGACCAGCAGGCTCTTTACAACATTGAGCGATTGTTTATCATTGTTTATCCTGCGGCATGGACCTCTGCATGTTGTTTTGTTATATTCTAGTGATTTATGTCTCAGTTGACCTTTTGACGCCCACTGTTGCTGTATAGGTGCAGACAGCTATAAAGCATCTCGTGCCAGACCGGGTTAAGCCACTGTCACTTGTAATTTTTGACATCCGGGCACTATGACACTCAGTCCTCCCTGAGCATCAGAGTATCCGGATGTCAAAAATTACAAATGACGGTGGCGTAACTTGCTCTGGTACAAGATGCTTTATAGCTGTACACTGCCCATATAGCAACAGTAGGTGTGGCAAGGGTTGCTTGACACATGGCCTGTGTGTGTGCTGATGCTGAAGGACCCGTTGAATCCGATGGAAACGGTGATCATCATTCGTAGTCTGGTGCCGGGTGGAGCGGCTCAGCTAGACGGCCGGCTAGTGCCTGGCGACAGGTTGATGTTTGTCAACGACGCCAGGCTGGAGAATGCTTCCCTCGATGAAGCAGTCCAGGCACTGAAAGGCGCACCTCGCGGCCGCGTGCTTCTTGGCATAGCCAAACCGTTGCCGCTGCCCGACATCGCGGACACCAGCAGAGCTGATGACGTCGTTACAGTGAGTGTGCTAACCGTAATCCATACAAACAGATGTCAGCACATTATTGATTATCGCCGCATGTTAAAGTTAAAAAAAAAGTTAAAGCCGTGTTAAGTTCTTCTTAATGGAAACCCATCTCAGAACTACGGGGTGTCACTTCCCATACGGGATCACACAATGTTACTTGCCACCTGACACAAGCAAACATACCCCTCCTTAGCCCCAGCCAGTGAAGGCTGGTACTCGATTTACCTCCCAGAAGGATGGAAGGCTGAGTTAAGCATGTACATCGTACTTAAGTCACAACAGCCCTGTACGCTTGGAAACTATAAGATATTCCTGGCCAATTTCCTGACGCGGTGTCATAAAAGGCTGCTAAATCGGGCTTTATTTCTATCTGCCTTAGTTTGTGTGTATATTGGTAGTTTTCATGCATCATTGTTTAGGTTTTTATGCTGTTCTTCATTGTGGTTCATCAATGTCAGCCGAGTGATTGAGAAGGCTGGATGATTTTGAACCTCCCAACAGTTTGGCTGTGAAGATAGTTTCCGAAATAAACTATGACGCGTCGAGTGGGACGCTAGGCCCTACTTAACACCACTTTAGTCACATATAGTCATGAGGTGTTAGGTTTGGGCATTACAGTTGTTGTCCAGTTTTATAATATTGAGTAACTTGAAAATTTCCGCATGTTATATAAAAATTATATACGTTAGCTCTGATTTCAGTAACTTGGTGCTTCACATGAAGCAGTGTTGATGTCTAGGGAAGTTAAGATTTATCAGTTTAGTAGTTTGATAAAAGTCTGCGTGACATTATGTTGACATTATCACAGACACACAGATCATAGTGTGCTAGTCGTGGCTGGCCTTACCTTGTCATGGTCACATTTCATGCCTAGGTCCACCTGGACAGTGGACACCCATGAAGGCGAGAGGTTAGCGACAAGTTGGGGATAACGTCTGTGACGTCCTGGTAACAGTTGGCTTAACCATTTGACACCAAATGTTGTCATATGGGTACATCTATTAAGCACCGTGTGACAGATCGGGTTAAGCCGCTGTCATTTGTAATTTTTGACATCCGGGCACTCTGACGCTCAGGGCTGAGTGT
>Ga0056114_1001120_pt1 | contig 11508 bp, 8 predicted proteins | sample WorMetHERISLAND1_FD_77005 | JGI IMG/M metagenome (GOLD analysis project Ga0056114, IMG submission 77005) | Marine gutless worms symbiont microbial communities from Max Planck institute for Marine Microbiology, Germany - Olavius loisae HERON... ...
GAGCAGTCAACATCGTGGAAGCTTAGTGTATTGCGATAGTACCATATCGTGTGGAAGTGTCAAGCCTTGCGAGTGGCTTTGTTTACTTTGCCGTGGATGTAAACAACAGTTGTCGACGATCTTTTTTCTTCATTAAAACCATCGACGAAATAATGCCTATCACAATAACAATTTTTGCACTCGATGATCATGTTCATTTACACTTTTCATCAACCATCGCTCATTCTTTTATTCGGTTCAGAATTCGCCTGTTTCGGACATCTTTCTCACTGTAGACTTTCGATTAACTTCGCATACTCTAAGACTTCTAGGATCTATCTACTGAGTTAAGCAGTTTTATCTCGCTCGCTGTGCACATTATTGAAGCGCACAGCGCAGTATTGATGTGCCCGTCTGTCGGTTGTCCATTGCGCCAAAACGGTTAAACATGTCACGGATTTTTTTCTTCGCCTCTTGATAACTCCATCATCCTAGTTTTTAAAACTAGCCTGGGTTCCGAAATTCCGACGGTCAACCTCGAAGGGAGCTCAAATGTAGATGGGATATATAGAGCTTAATTATTTGAGCTTCTCAGCGTTCTCGCAAAGCTTGAGTGAAAACATTACTTCTGTTCATTGCGCGTGACAGTGTCTGCTGCGTTTAGGACACAATTTTTTGATGATGGGACTGAGGACAGTGATCGCATTAAGTATCGTCTCATGCCATAAACAACCTGCTAACTTGTTTGTCTAAACGATAGTCGATTAACTTCGCAACGGATTAAGACATGCATTAAATTTTCTAATTAAAATGTATGCTAGATCTACTGCATCGGTGCACGTGCGATCAGTTTGCATGCAGTATGCTAGCGGTATTGTTTTACTTTTTCTCGCGTCAGGAACCTTGAAAATCGGACCATTCAATGTCATCAAAAGTGGTTATATTACCCCTAGCTCGAATTTCAATGTGGTTGTATACCTCGAAATCAAATATCTAAAAAAACAGTGCATGATAGAGCCATAGTTACTATTGAACGTTAATAGGAATTCGTATGCGTTTTATCAAATGGCGTCATTTCTGACCTCCAGTGCAATTTGCCGCTGACGTCCGACTCCAGGCGATAGCTGAGCCTCTTATATGATTTTAACACTTTCATTCTCCGATATTTTTTTCACACCTACATCGTATAAAACGGCTAAGATTTGTAGAAACTGGGCACGGCATCAGACCAGCGCAGCCGTTTGTGGTAGTACAGTGAAAGTGCTGCAAATTAAGTCCGACGTTTGTTGTCGTTGATAACTTCTGATATTTGCATTGTTTACAGCAGCTCGATGTTGACCAAAACTCCAGAAAATGTCAAAATCCCGAGCTTCATATGTGGTTACAACAGGCATAGGTCACCAGCTACACGGTTCGGCAAATTTATCCAGGTTCAAAATAAAAAATGCTTCATATGTGTTCTGGCTTTCAACGTTATCACATTGTCACAAAAACGAACGAGCCTACAAAATTATAACAGTTTCGCTTGGATGTCTTCAATATTTCGGCTCTGTTAATGGTAACAACGGTTGGGAACCTTCTTCAAGACCCAATCAACATTTTTCCAAACCAGAGAAACAGAATGACAATCTCCACGGATTTTTGTTAAATCATGCTGACAGATACAGAGAACAATAAATTCCAATCATCTCGTGACGGCATCATTTTGTGAAAGTAACGTCATACGAGTGCATGTTGTACGCAATCACGCATAGTCCTGGCATGAACTCAGTGGTCAACAAATTATAAAAAAATTATTGAAAACGATTGCACAAAGTATAAAAAACACTAACCCACTTTGCAACAATGAATTGGCAAGATTTGATTGTTTCATCAAAATTGTCAGTGGACGCAGATTACAGAAGAATCAGTCCATTGGCGGATCCAGGAGGCCAATCTGGCCATGGCTACTCCCCTCCTTAAACTGGCAGCCACAGGGGCACTCGCGGCATGTAACTCCATCACATATCTACGTCGTTCAGCACGTCAAAAGGATGTCAAACATTTGGACCTGTACTGCGGAGCCCTTTTTATTTCCACTATATCCAAATTTTATTCCAGACCAGTGACGACCTTCGCACCTCAAGCAAACTGTACTGTTTGGCACAGTAATCTTCTACTAGACAATTCATGCACTACGTCGTCTTAACTCTTAAGACACGGTTTAGTCCACAGTGCAGCATGACCTTAACTTTATTTCTGGGGCTACATTTTTGTTGTTATCTTTGGGAGGGGAGGGGGCTTTAGCCACCCCGAGCCAATGCCTGGCTACGCCCCTGGGAAATGCCGAGCAGTTTCTTCAATGGTCGCAGAAATTTATTGAACGCATCGCAAAATTGCACCAGACTGCTTTAACTGTTCACCATCCCGACATGGCAACATGAAATTGGCATTGTGACCTAAAACATACATTTGTAAACCATTTCACCATTTCAGCGTGTCAGAACGTGCTAAAGCTTACCTGAGGCCTACAGCAGATTTCTCAATAGTTCCTACAGTACTTCGGGTGTTTAATAAAAATTAATGAAAAATGCGAGGACACAAATCTGTGACTCACTGATAATATCGTGAGTTATTGTGTTTAGGCGACACAACTAATTGACATAACTAGTCGACTAACCATCTCCAATTTTCCATCGATGCTATCTGCTTGTTGCAACAGAACTTGTTGCTATATGAATTAGCTTTAGCTTGATACTGAGGTGGTTGGTCAACGTCACGGGAATACTGCAGCCTATATGGGCTGCGTGAGCCACAGAAGACGAGAAATCAGACCGGATTGGACAACTGGACCTCCTATTGGAACTGTTAGCAATCTCTGAAGGCGAATTTCGATAAAATCTTGCCCATATATAAATGTAACGTTGGGTTTTCAACCCGTACAGCACCAAAACTAGCTAGATTTTTAGTTTTGTCTAATTTGTGACTGTGAATTTGTGAATTTGTAACCTGTGCATAGCTTTCTTGTGTTGTGTTTTTAATTGTATGCTTGTGCTATTTAGCCGATTTGGCTATAATGAAATAAACATACATAAAAACGCGTTTGGCGGCCGCGCTCCGTCCGCCGGGACCCGCTGGGGGAGCTTGAGCGCTCCCTAAGATTCCTATCCTCAATAAGCTTCGCGACAAAGAGTGGAGGGGAAGGGAAGGGACGGAAGGGGGAGGAAAGGGAGAGGGGGAAACGGAAGGAAGAGGGAATGCAAAAGGGGAAAGAAATGGCCCCCAAGTGACACCGTGGATCCGCCACTGAATCAGTCACACTCACAGCAACCTTGATCCAGCAACAGTTGATCTCACAGCCTGCAGATAGCAACAGACGTCGTAGTAGACAGCGAACGAGGACTGTTCTTCAGCGAACGACAGTCTCGCTCACAGACAGGCGCTGGCTGGGCAGGAAGAACCTGTGGTGGAAGAAGTCTGTGGTCGACGGGCGGCGCTGTGCCGGAGTCTTCTTCGTCGTAGTCACTGAGCGGCAGCGGTGCACTATCAGTCCGTGAGATGACGCCGTCACCGCTATGCTGCGATGTCGCCGGACCGCCGGCTGGTCCTGTCCCAGTCGTCCGTCGCGGGTAACAGGTCACTGTCGACGAAGGACCGCTGATCGCCACACGACATCGTCCAACACCGAACGTCGACGAAGTCGTATCGGTCGACAGTCTGCGTCGCCCGGTCACCAACATCCAGGCCGGGGTGACCCCGTCGTCAGACAACCCAGGCGGTGGCGGCGGCGGCGGCGGCGGCGGTAGGTCCAGCGGCGAGTCGGTTGCAAAGCCGACTAGCTCGAGTGGGTCGATGGACCCGTGTGGCGTTAGTGCGCCGGTGAACGGCGATCGCTTGGCGCTGCAGATGGCCACCGGATATGACGGCTGCGTGTGATGAACTGCGCATGTGCCGTAGCGAATCGACGACGTCGGTCGCGACATGAAGACCGGGTCGATGCCGAAACACGAATGTCTCTTGCTGAAACAGTAAAGACAACAAAAAAACTTGCAGACTAAATTTTACGCGAAAGAAGTGTGTCGATAAAGACTTGAGAAAGTTGCGAAGTTCGCCTTCAAGTAAGCAAGAGAAAATGGTTCGTGGTACATGTAAAATGAGTAATGGATTTGACCGTCATAGTCCTCCATGTGGCCGTCATGGACTTATTTTGGGGCCGTTATCGTTTGTGGCCGTCATTGCTGTGGCCGTCATTGTTTGTGGCCGTCATGGATTTCGCCGTCATAGTCTTCCATGTGGCCGTCATGGTTTGTGGCCGTTATAGTCGTTCCCCGAAAATCCCCAAATGAGTGACAAAGCTTAACCGGATTGACGGTTGTGATAGTAAACGAATTATTCATTTCTTCAATGATTCAGCCACCTGTAATTTCTATTTCTCGCACCTGCTCGCCAGGGCCGGTCCGGTTATTGCAACAAATGACAATGCAGACATCAGCAACACTTTGACGGATGAGTTTAGTCTTCTGTCATGTCTTTGTGTCTTGATAGGCTTTCACGTAACTCAGAAGTATCAGGAACTCGCAGATGTATTTATTGAGACGCTACATGACATTTGGCCATGTATCGAGACAAAAACTTGTTCGAATTTGGAACGAAACGGCAAAAGTAAGTGTCTGAATTTAACTATGTTACGATACGGTCGGGACTTCATTCGTAATCGTTAGTTTTAATTTTACTGTGTCACTGTCGTAATTTCACGTTGTTTATTGTTCTAGCTATGCGGATGCATTTAAAAAAGAACCAGTATCAGTATCAGATGATGAAAAACAGCAGAGAAAGCTGAAAGTGGCGTTTACCTGCGGATAATTAGCAGCAGCGTGGTTAGAAGACAGGTACCAGTAACGAGTCCAAGAGCAACTCCACACGCCGACACGACCAGTATTCCTGTCACACAGCATGCTGCAGACATCACATCAGTTACATTCTGCAGTTGATTGCAAAAGTTGTTAAAAATTCACACAACTGGAAACTTTTGAAACAGGATGAAAGTACGCTTTCCGCAAGACATTAGCGAAACAAGTTGACTTTCGGCATTTCTGTCAGCGACATGTTTAGCAAAATTCAAACCCACCTATCTAAACTTACCAAAAGGAGATGACCAATCGGAAATCAGAAACTCTTGCATTCCTGTACACAACATGCATCACACAATAGATATCAGTTGCAGTTAGGTACAGCTATGTCCTAGAATAAAAGCAATAAAAAGGAAGTAGGTTACTGTTGCTGGAACGTTACAATAAGTCACTAATGCGCCACAGCAACAGTAAACAAGTGAGTTTTACATACATACAGAACAGACAATACTCACCAACATACATACTAACGAACAGTTAGACTGTCGTAAGTCCCGATAAACTTCAAGTACTCTTAACAGAGTAATAAGTTGGGACCCAAGGCACGGTGGTCACGACAAAGATCAAACAACAATAATAAGTCGTTTGAATGAATTCGTCCAGGTCAGTGTCTGGTAATCGTAAGCTATAGACAGGTCAAAGAGACGATATTTCACCATTTTCACTAGATCAGCTGCATTGCATATAAAATTAAGTAAGTAAGTGTAAGTAACTACTGATGATCTCTAATTTATTAATCTCTACGATGTCGGCTTGACACATTATATGACTTGTCATTCATTATGTCCCAATGAACGAACTTTAACAAAATAGGCATAGAAGTCAGAACACCACCAAATCGTGCAGAACGATCTGATCGATATGATTCCGTTTAAGAACTGAACAAACAACTCATCCACTCAGTTATTACGAAGAGCCGTTTTAATGCCGTTTTGCAGGTCTAAATGAGTTAGAGAATGATCCTTGGTCTTCAAGAAAACCGCTGCAGATTGCTAAATCAGGTTCACGTATTGCGCTCAAACAACAGTCAACGTAGCAACTGCGTTCAGTTAGACTTACTGCCTATGCGAAATTTCTGCATAACTTCGAACATAAGGCTATACACTGCTCAATATCAAACCAACATGCAACAGTATGTTGAAACATATAGAAGGTCGTCGCCTCTGAGGCAACGAAAACAAGCTCTGGTTGAAAAATCCGAGGGCTACAACCGAAATTAGATCAAGTATAAACGATCATTTATCATGTCAAGTATTTTACATGTATCATGTATTATTTCCATTGTTGTGTTGTACAACGGGTGAAATAACGACATTCATTAATAACAATGTTGATTGACTACTCTCGTCACAGACGACAACAGCCAAATGTCATGTGATACAGACCGACGTCGTGCACGACGGTGCAGTTGCCGCGGTCGCCGACCCACTGACGTCCAACACAGTGCAAGTACCAGCGCTGAGTGGTGAAGTTACAGCCGACAGTCACAGTATCACTCATAGCTCGGTCCACCCATCCGTCGACTGGTGGCAACGGTGTCGCACAACCGATTACTGCAGTTTAAACACCCACCCAGCCTGCTGACCAGCCATCTTGTGAATAAATCTGAAATTATGCGTGTTTGTCTGTGTGTTTGCAATAAACGTCGACACTGTTTGACTTAGAACTAACACAAACTAACAGGACAACGTGTTGTCTCCTCTGAAGGAGACCGTGACAGGTTCAAAGAATTTCGAAAATACACTATTTCCATTTGCAATCTGTTAGCCGATCTAATGCATTGTTTTACATTCATTCGACAGATGTCGCACACCAACAGTAACTGTGTAGCCTACTGTGTCACTCACTATCATGAGACAACGGGTTTGAATTTGTAAATAAATATAACTATATTGTGCCTCAGACATAAGCGTGCGACTACATTTTCTACAATAACTTAAACAATAAGTGTCCGAGTACAATAATTTTTGGCATACTCAGTAGTCAGTCTATGCGTCATCGAAAGATGGGTTTCACTTCCCACCTCACCTGTCTACATGTAGTAGTGCAACTGTCTTTCCATGGGAAATCACAGAACACAAAAAAATGAAAAATTAGCCGTACACTTTCTTCCTAACCGCCATGCTGTATTTTTCTTAATTTTCGGTTTATTGTTTTGTGTTATTCGTAAAAAGACTGACAGACTGAGTGAGCGCAAATACTGACTCTCGTACTGTAGCAGGAAAACGGCCGGTTGTTTCGCATCATCGTTGTCTGATGCTGCTCGGACCAGTTCAACCTCGATCTCGTTCCCAGCCGACAGGTAGACGACCTTTCGACGAGCCGTGTCACCGCACACGACCGTCTCGCGACTGGTTGTCGTCTGACGCTCGCGTACGACGGCGTACTTGTGACAGAACGTTCTCAGCTGGAGTTCTTGTAGCACCATGCCACCGTCAGAGTCCACCAGCTGCGCGTCTCGGTCACTGTGGTCACCAGGTCCGTCAACGTCGGTAGCCGGATGCAGCTCTTCGATGTGCTCAGTGCCCGCTGCCCCTGCGGTCTCTCCGAGCACCACGCTGTAGCCGAACGCTTCCGTGGCGCCGTCTAGCGGCGTCGAGTCGCTGAAGTCGATCAGTGTCACGTTGATGCGTTGCCATGGCGACGCACGCAGCAGCCACGGACACCCTGCTGACCCGGCGCCAGTGCGGTCTGTCATCGCGCTCGCCAGGTAGCCACCCCTGCCGCCGCCATCGTCGACAGAGTCGCTGAGGTCCACCTCGAGAACTCGCTCTCCTGGACCTCCGCCAGCAGTGTCGAAGCACGATAGAGGACCGTCGACAGCCGGCTGAGTCACTGGCAAACGTTCAACACTCAGATAAAATTACATTAGTCGAGTGATATAAGCTTAAGTTATCACCTTTATGTTTATTCACTGTTTCCAGAAGCAGCCAAGTTTAAACACACGACAACAAAATAACATACTACATAATCTTCAAACGAAGCAAGCAGGTGGTGAAATGCTTGAGGTAAACTTATGCAGTTTTGTTACAATATTTCTGTCAAAAAAGTGTGTGATGAATTTTCATACAATTTCGGAAAGGATAGCAACATTGGTTAAAAATAAATTAAATGTCGGCCCGAATATAATGGGAGGTTGAATATATTTTTTATCTTTACTCTAAACATATCTAAAAATTCGGTACCGATATTTAAAATATTAATATAGAAGTTATGGTGATCTTATAATAACGTTAAAGCCAGCGAACGTCAGTGAACTGAAGATGCTTTACATTAGTGAAAAACTTTATATTAAGATGAAGTCTTCGTCCAAAACTAATCGCATTACTTCTTTTGCGTTCTCTTCCTGTCGAATAAACGTGTTCATAACCGTATTCGAAACTTAAAGAGGCCGAATATCACTAGTAAATATCAAAGAATGTGTGTTTACACGTTTATACGATACTTGGTCATTATTATTCAGGTTTATTTGTTCACAGTTTGACAGATTAGAATATATTCGACAAACATGATATCTACTCGATTCGAACAACGAATCGGACAGAACCAGCGAACAACCTTGGACGCATTTGTAGCCGGCCTCAAGGTAGGCTGCGAAGTCAATCGGACACGGTCTCATCTCGCGTAGATGACGGTCTGGGACGACGAGGTGGCAAGCCTGGCGGCCGGAGCAGATGGCACTGAGGTAGGGCAGAACATCGACTGAACAGCCGACCGAGCCGTAGCTGCGACTGGCGCAGCGTCCTGCCTGCATTCGTCCGTACATGGCCGAGGTGACGACTACAACCTGGTCAGGTCTGCAGCTGGCGTTGAACGTCTCCCATTGACAGAACTCACCCACAACCAACACGTCACCATCACCGCCCAGTTCTACATCAGGCATAACTGAAACCATCAATACCGTCATCAATAATGAAATTAACTACGATCTCTTCTAACAGTGTACAGTGAACTTTTTGACGCCCACTGTTGCCACATGGGTACAGGTAGAAAGCATCCTGTGCCAGACCGGTGAAGCCGTCATTTGTAATTTTTGACATCCGGGCACTCTTATGCTCAGCTTAGAGCGTCAGAGTGCCAGGGTGTCAACAATTACAAATGACGGCTTGAGCCGGTCTGGCATAGGATGCTTTATAGCTGCACCCATATAGTAACAGTAGGCATAAAAGGGTAGAAACCCGTACAAATTGTTCGCGCAACACTGCTAATATTGATATTCACACGAGTACGCTTTCGTTGCATTATTGCAGTAACTTGTACTAATATTCCAACATAAATATCGATGTTAATTTAATTTGGAAATCGCCCTCTATCTCTAGCGTTGCAGTAAATCGCCTCATTTTGTACGCTAGGCTGGTTGCTTAATCGTTACCGTACTATAAAGGATGGGTCGAAAATGTACCTAGAGGAGGCTATAATTTATTATAGATTAATTATATTAATCAGACGCAGGAGCCTGTCAACAGTGGGTGATATACTGTGTAAGTAGGCAGAAGATCATCTCTGATAATTATAATCACGCTCGGCGACACACTAATGCGACGAAAGTTAAAACAATCTTCGGATTAGCGCCAGCGTAATGCGCCGATATCGGACTGAACTGGTCAACCTGCGGTAATATGTATACCAGTAGCTGTGACGCGATAAAATCGATGGATCGACGACAGCTCATTCATTGACCCTCCGCCGCGCTCAAAGCCATCAGTCGTCGCCCGCTTCCAATTTTCTCCCGTCATCGATGACGACGACCGCACGCGCGCGATATCCGCATAATTGGCGGCCAAATCGGCGCCGACCGAAGGCGGCCGAAGGCAGCCGAACCCGGCCGAAGGCGGACGCGGCGCGGCCTAATCTCCTTATCTCGGCCGTTGCTTGTTCGTCATCCGTTGCGTCGCCGCTCGAGTCGCCGCCGCCTCGGCGATAATTTTTCGAGCGCGTCGCGCCGACGACGGACTCGTAACTCGGTACGACGACAACGGGACGTGGCCTATAGCTCACTGCTCGAACGGTCCGGACTAGCCGTGTCGCCGAGCCTGGCTCGATGGGTGGCGGGACGGCCGGACGTCTTCAATATCGCCGTCCGACGGAGCGTGAAATTACCGACCGACCGGGTCCACATCTCTGTCCTTGTCGGCGTTTCGCGAAAACAGCCGAAATGATCACGACGAGACTCAACATGGCACAAAACTGCTTGGAAGACGCCACTTCGATGGGAAATACACACAAACATCATGATCTGGGCGACTACGGTGCTTTGCTGACAATGTAAAATAGCCTACTAGTTCTAAGTTAAGTTTAATAGGGCTTTAGCGTCCCGCTCAACATCACAATAGGTAATTTCGGAGACGACAAATCGTATGCTCATAACGATTAGTACAATACACGCAAATGAAATACCGGTAGTAGTTTTGACAACTTCTATTAAACTTTTGAGAAACAAATACGTATTCAGGTATTCTTATTTAGAAGAAAAGGTCTAATTCATCAGTTATCTCTGGACTTATGTTTACGGTAAGCGGCAGCTCCATGCCTATACACACTGTGTCTCAAAAATGCACCAACTTTGAAACGGTGTAGCTCAGAATTATAAAGGATCGATTTTGATGATACTTGGCAGAAATATTCAAAAGACTCTAGAATATAGTTTGCATGTTTCAGTTTTCATGCAGGTTTGCTTTTTTAATCAATTTTTCGTCTTTCAAACCGGACATCGAAAATAACGCCAATTTTCACGCTATAAGCAAGCGCCCACATTAACAAGGTGAATTTTTTTTAAAACATGCACCTAAGCTCATACTATTTGGCACACATAATCTGCAGACATTTAAACATAATGCACTGATCAATAAATTACTGCTAATGCACTTTTACTTAATTAATATTCGTCCTAATATTGCATCACCGAAGTTGACGAAAATTACGCGTCATTCTGCCTTGTTAACATGTCGACGGTTCCGAACTTTCTTGACTTCACCATTAATGTTGTTCTTCATCCAACCTTTATCCGGAAATTCTGCCAAGCATTGTAACCTTTACATTCATACAGATTTTTTTTATCCAAATTGTGCCTTCTTTACTGGATGGCATCAAAGTTGCCGCGTTTGCTTGATACAGCGTTAAAATTCGCGTTAGTTTTGGTGTCCGGTTTGAAAGACAAAAAGTTGATAAAAAAGCAAACCTACATGAAAACTGAAACATGCAAACTGTATTCTAGAGACTTTTGAATACTTCTGCCAAATTTCATCAAAATCGATCCTTATAATTTCGAGCTATACCGTTTCAAATTTGGAGCATTTTTTTCTGTGACACAGTGTATAGCTAGCCTATTTTGACGCCAACCTATATTATTGTAGCCTGTTATGTTTTTAGCCGACCGTACTTAGTACGGTCGCGCTATTGCTACAGTGTTGCGTCCGTCGTCTGTCGTCGTCGTCGTCGTCGTCTGTAACGTTATGTATTGTGGCTAAACGGTGCATCCTAGAGCAAAAGTTACCATTGAGAGCCTATAGGAAGTCGCATATGAGAAATCGATTGGTACCAAAATGAATGACCTTGACCTTTGTTTAGAGGTCGTATCAAGGTCACGTCAACCGTTGCGTTACATTCGACGTTGAATATCTCGGAAACCGTTAGAGATAGA
>Ga0056114_1001121_pt1 | contig 11508 bp, 11 predicted proteins | sample WorMetHERISLAND1_FD_77005 | JGI IMG/M metagenome (GOLD analysis project Ga0056114, IMG submission 77005) | Marine gutless worms symbiont microbial communities from Max Planck institute for Marine Microbiology, Germany - Olavius loisae HERON... ...
CCTTAGAATTTGGTGATGAAATTTGGCGTCGGAAAACTAGAGTCTTGGGGCTACCAGATGGTGAAGAAATCATGCCGCTAGCTTTCTTCGTTTTTACACAATACCGGCGCGTGACGGACGGACGGACAGACAGACAGACACGTTGCGATCACTATTACCCGCGCTAGCATAGCGTCACCCGGGTAAAAAGCCGATGCACTGCTATTGTGCTGAAATTGAATAACTAAAACCACTAAAACACCAATGAAGCAATCGAATGCAGTCAGTGCACTTAATGCAAGACGTCTGTGGCAGACTAGCAGTGTGACCTTCCTTCCACTATTGGCCACATCTTCTCAGTGATGTTGTTTGTCAGGGTAAAGGACATAACTGCCTCTTTACCCAGTTCTTCATGAACCATTGTCTACACAACTGTACAAGCAGTTCTGCAAGTCTTGCAGTAGTGGGGTGGTGTCTAATTAGGTTTAGGCTCTGATGAAGTAACTTGAACGACATCCACTATTTTCCAGTGCCAAAATGGGGTGTTAGTGAAGACATCACTGTACCATTGGCTTTGCTTCCGTTCAGCTGAATGGAAGGAAAGCCGATGGTAAAGCTCCATATTGCAATATAAGGGCAATGAATGGACATGAATTCAGTATGGACATGAATGAATTCAGTAGTCAGGTACTTTGAACTCTTAATTACTCAACTCAAAGTCTACTTACATGGCAACACATACAGCTGACGGATGTGCCTTAATTAAATCTTCCAACACTTGTTGTGTACAACGGTTTATCTTGCATAATTGGATGTAAAATACAGAATGTGAAATAAATACTGGTTCCTTTAAACTACTGCATCATTTCTAGTGTAAATTGCCCCTAATAGTGGTCTCCAGTGCTTTAATACCAGTGTTACAACAATTTCTGATGACAGTACACCACGTCACCAATCAGAACTGGCTGCAGATGAATCTTTCAGCTGTAATTGTCAAAGACAGAATTATTTCTTGACTGATGCACTTAATACTGTTCTCTAACAGTTTAACCCCATTTCCTGCCCCAATGACAAGGTATCTCGTCACACGCTAGCTGCTAGCCGTGTGCACACTCGTCATACAGCCACAGCAGTAATGCTTTACTTGGAACAGAGCATAAACCAGTTGTAGGCTACTTTTTGGGTATTTTTTCTGGACTGTTAGTACAACAGGGCATCAGTGGCGTATGCAGTTAGGTCACTGATTGTAAGCAACGTTGAAGAGAAGTTTATCTTTGAGACAGGATCATGACGACGCCGATGAGAGTCAGCTGTAACACAGCATACACTGTGCATGCCAGCATTCACAGGTCAGAGAAAAGTCCTTGTTCCAAGTTCCAACTGACAACTTTCAACCGCTGGATTACTTTTCTCTTTACCTAAATGACAATCTGACGAAGCACTTTGTTGTTGAGACAAACATGAATGCTGAGTAGTGCTTCACTCAGCAGAGTCCAGAATGTAAAGGTGGGTTCCAATGACTACAGAAGAACTGAGAAAGTTTTTTGGTCTAACTTTATTGATGGGGCTTGTCAGAAAACCATTTATTGCAACGTACTGGTCACAAGATCCATTATATTCCGCACCGATTTTTGGCAAAATAATGAGCCGTAATTGCTACCACCTGTTGCTGAGATTTCTTCACTTCAATGATAACTCAAAAGCCCCAAAGTCTGATGACGCGCATGGAGATCGGCTGAGTAAGATTCGTCCACTTGTTGATCATCTCTCTGAAATGTTTCAAACTGTGTATGACTTGGCGCAGGAAGATACCATCGATAAGTCGCTCTTATTGCGAAAAGGGCGACTACTTTTCAAGCAATAGTTGACGTTCAAACATTCTCGCTTCGGAATAAAGCTGTACAAGCTGTGTGAGAGTTGCATTGGATGTACTTACTGATTTCAGACGTATGCTCTTTTGCTATACCCACATAAGCTGTGCAACATGGTGTTGACTTGACAGCAACTGAAAAGATCGTATGGTATTTTGTGACACCTTTGCTCAACGAAGGACACCATTTCTATGTAGACAATTTTTATACCAGTTTACAGCTTTTTGGCCAACTGCTGCACTGCAGAAGACTGGAACTCCAACATGTGTGACAATAGGTAGCAATCAGAGAGGATTCCCAAAAGCAACTGGTGCCAAAAAAAACAATACAATACAACATTCGTTCATTTGGGCTTGACAGAACGCAAGCTCAACAATGGAGGTTACTAGCTAAGCCTAAAACTGATATACATCTTTATACAGCATGCGTGTGATGAATGTGCAGTCAGTCAAGAGTGTGGTGTGAGCAGGCAGTTCTAATGAGTGGGTGCGGTGTCGGAGGTTATAGCTCTGTGATGCGGTGGATGGTGGTGGTAGTAGTGTGTGTAGGACATGATGTGGTAGTCTGACAGTTTTGCTGAATAGTTCGTCGGCGGCGGCATCACATAGTTAATCGAATGTCGGCAGATCCGGTGGACAGTATCCGTGACGTCGGGCACGGTCTATCACAGAGTCAATCGGATGCCTTCGTGAGACCATGCTACACGCTGGCAGCATACGTCAGACAAGCGACGACGGCAGCACGGAACACGTGCCGCAGAGCTGCGTCGTCTAGTCCTCGAGTCCGCAGCACACGTAACGCATACCCCGCCTGCATGCTCGACGTCACCAACCACTGGACGTGATGACTGACAGAGAAGTCATTACTGATGCTGACGCCCAGCATCTTCATACAGCTGCTGCGTGCTATTCCAGGCAGCGGCCAGAAACCTGGCAAGTCAAGTGTGCTCAGAAGTGGAATTCACTGACAAGAAAGATTTCTACATATCTGTCTGTCTGCAATTTGTGTCAACTGTCGCAGTTTTATGCAAATCAGTGTCTGAAATGGAGAAACCAATGTGAATCATTGATTACAATATGTACATGGGTGGGGTAGATAAGTCAGACCAACTGTTGGAACCTTACGATGCCACTTGGAAAACAATGGCCTGGTACAAAAATCTTGCAATACACTTGATTCAGCTGGCACTTTTCAATGCTCACATTGAGGGTGCTGAAAATGCAAGACCTGAAAATGACGAACCACGAAAAATACAGGGCCTGAAAATGCAGGACCCGATAATGATGGACAAAAGTTATTGCAAAATACAGGACCTGAAAAATAACGGATCAAGAAAATCACAAAGCCTGAAAATGCAGGACCTGAAAATGCCTGACCTAGACATGTCAAAGCTTGCAAATAAGCTGCCACTGTGAACTAACAGGGATGAGTTGAGTTACCCGCGCTGATTTTGAGTTGAGTTCTGTTCACATGTTGTTGAAAGCTGGTGGTGTACGTACAACGGCAGTGGTTGGACCGACGTACAGTTGGTCCGCAGCGAGTATGTGTCCGAGATAATCGCTCACGGACCAACAACGTACTGAAGTTACCATGCCAGTCTGCATCGCAGAATACACGTGAGCCATCCCAATATCTTGACACATCTGCAGAACGCCACTGTTGACTGCATGACAGATGCGGAGCGTCTTCGTCGTGAAGTCGAAATTCAGCAGCAGAGAAACATCCAGAATGACGCGCGGATAAAATCATGTATCGAACACTATGACAACGACACCTACTCTCGTCTTCAGTTTCTGCAGGCAATCAATCAGCCACAGTCTGGGCACACACACCGAGGCATTTCATGCTGCTGCAGTTGCTGACAGCAACAACGAAGATGACACCAGTGACCAGTCAGCAGTCATCAACGCACCAGCCGCTGCCACTCACTGCTGCTGCAACCGTCAACGCAGCTACCGTGTCTGCTACGTGTGATGTCTGCCTCATTGCACCCCGAGATGGCGTGGCTCTGGTGTAGAGGAAGAACGATTATCGGATCAGTATCGAATCGGGGCCGATATTTGAGTATCGGTATCGGATCGTATCGGGGTCTAAAGTATCTGGCAAACCGATATACTGACACCTCACTAAATGATGAAAGGCAGTGAGGAGACGCCGTCATCACCCGTCTGTGTATATTAATCAGTGTCAGCCTGACAACAGTGGCAACTGCACGGCAGGCAGTGGCGAGTGTGGTACACGCCTGACTGAGCGTCGCCCACTGAGGGAAGAGTGAGGCAGAGAAGCACCTGACGGCTGAGTCAGCTGTAGTAGCAGGCGCAGCAGCCCAATGAGTTGACGGACTGGCCACAGACCACACAACTTGGCATCTAGCCGCACATACACTGTTAGATGTAGGACTAGGACTATAACGGTGATCATGGCTCAACAACATAGCAATGTGTGGGAGTATTTTACTATCAATGCCACCGATAATTCACGCGTTACGTGTAACTTGTGTTTGACGTCTGTGTCTCGTGGAGGCAAGTCTGCCAGTGCGTACAAAACGTCAACTGTGCGTACACATCTCCTCCGTCAGCCTTGCTGCTAACACTCCCACAGCCACAGAAGTCGCACGTTCACCAGCAACAACAGTCAGTGCTGGCAGCGTTCAGCCAGGGAAAGCCGTCGGAATTTAATGATCCACGGTCTCTCCGGCTGACGCGTCTCATAGCAGAGATGATCGCTGTCGGTGATCAGCCATTCGGTGTTGTATGCGATGATGGCTTTCGGCGTCTGGTACACGCACTGGAGCCATGTTACACTCTGCCGAGTGATACGTATATGCGTAAGACAGCCGTGCCAGAGCTATACAAACTGGTGAGAGACACCGTCCACAAGGTGGTTAGTAAGGTCCAGTCCATGAGGCTCACAACTGATACGTGGACCTCGGAGTCCCTGATCAGTGTGACCGATCACTGGATTGATGCTAGCTGGCAGCGACAGTCAGCAGTTCTGCAAACCTCCCATCTGCCTGGCTCCCACACAGCGGCTAACATAAAAGAAAAAATTCTGTCTGATCAATGACTGGGATTAAGATGGGAAAGTTCATGTCATTCTTCGTGATAACGCAAAAAAATATGACAAAGGCCATGAACGATGCGAACTTGGAGTTGCTCTGCTGTTTGGCACACACACACAGCAGCTATCAGTGAAACATGGCCTTGACAGCCAGTGAGCCGTTCATGATGCTGTTGCTGTGTGTCGCAAAATAGACAGGCATTTTTCCCAGTCCTGTCTGGCTAAGGAAAAGCTACAGGAGATCCAGGTTGGAATCCCACGCACGGAGGCAAAAAGTATCATCCAGGACGTCTCTACGAGATGGAATTCCACGTACTACATAGATGAAAAAATTTTGGAACAGAAAAAAACACTGGTGACGTATTCAGCAGCCCATGATATAGTGCTGCCCACCAAGAACCAGTTAGTGGCAGTGTTGGGAACTGTGGAACAAGTCACACGCGAGATCAGTTCCGACGCTTCATCGGCAGCTGACGTCATACCCATCATCAAGTTGCTGACACTGTCACTGGAATGCTTCCAAGACGACGCCGGCATCCAGACAATGAAGTCAGAGATCATCCACGACATAAAGACGCGCTTCGACAAGGTGGAACAGGAACATCTCTACGTCATTTCCACTCTTGTCGACCCACGGTACGTTTGACCACCTGTCACTGACCGTAGACCTAGTGATGACTCTACGTCACTGCCACTCCTGTCGACCCACGGTACTTTTGACCTGTCACTGACAGTAGACCTAGTGATGACTCTACGTCACTGCCACTATTTTCGACCCACGGTACGTTTGACCTGTCACTGACCATAGACCTAATGATGACTCTACGTCACTGCCACTCTTGTCGACCCACGGTACTTTTGACCTGTCACTGACCATAGACCTAATGATGACAGCAGAATTTGCTGTGTTGTGAGCATATTGCTATTCAGCTATCATCACGTGACTCCTGTCATCCTGCATAGGCCTAAGTTGCAGTGGAGTATAGTGGATCTAATGGCGCTATTTTCGATTGGAATAAATTCAAGATGGCGGCTGCCGCCATCTTGGATAATTTCGAATGGCCATATCTCCACAACGACTCACGATCTACTAATATAGCACGCATCGCGCGGTCACCTTTGCGATAGCACCACTTTCTTGTATGAACATTCTATAAGATACATACTAGTGAGTTGTGTGCGCTGTGTTGTGTACTGTGTAGCTACAAAGGACGACTGTTCCAAGGTGACGACTTGTCTAGAGCCACTGTCTGGCTTATTGAGGACGGCATCAACGTCACACTGAGCCGAGCACGACGCGACGTCAGCTGATCTACCCGTCACCAAGCGCATGCGTCCATCATCACCATCGACTGAACGTCGTCACGTCAGCAGCAACTCACTACTGCTGAATGTGAGGCGTCGGTTGACCACCAGGTCCGCACATACCTGGCCCAGCCGACGATTTCACGTAACCTGTCACCATGTGACTGGTGGCGTGATAACCACTCCGTGTTTCCAGCCGTCGCTGCTGTCGCACGCTGCTACCCAAGTGCACCATCAACGTCTGTGCCAAGTGAACGCCTGTTCAGTGCAGCAGGCATTGTCTACAGTGACCGCCACAACTGTCTACTGCCTGAACGAGCGGAGATGCTACTGTTCATTAAGCATAACTTGCGTTATGCAAGCTCCGTTTGAACAGTGACAGTAACAGTGACTGATGTCATTGTACTGTTAGGCCTTATTGCTTCTTATACGGCTGATGGATCATCCTGTTGTTTTTACTAGCATATTACGTCATAATTCATATCGTATCGGATCGGTATCGGCCGATATTTATATATAAAATATCGTATCGTATCGGGACTCATCCGTATCGTTCTTCCTCTACTCTGGTGCCTAGTGGGCATTCGCGTTTCTGCATGACGTGTGCGGACACTGTTGAAGCCATGACAATGGCTGTCCCATCTGCCAATCGCCAACTGCCAGCGTTCTGTGTGTTTGCATAACATTTCATACACTGATAGTGGAGCAGCTTACTTGCATGAAATCTATAAATTGTTCCCATTATATGTAAAAGCATAAAATATCATATGTTTAAAGTTTTATTGAACCTAAGTAATTTGTGATATGGAGCCACTTTAATTATGGAGTATTTTATGTTGAAATTTTTATTCAAAAAAAGTGGAAAAAATTTCAATTCCGGGCGCTTTTTGGGCTATTACTCAGCTGTATATCGACGTTGTCAAGCGCTTTTGCTTGGAGGGCGTGGTTGTTTTGGTCACGGTTTTCGTATGAAAAACAAGTTTTTAATGTTCTAAATAGCTATAAAGCAGCATGCTGCTTTGTCATGAAGCGATTTAAACTTGTTGATGGTAGTGGTGAGTTCGCCGACATCCCGATAAAGTGGGATTTATGCATTCTTTGCCAGCGGATAACGCGAGAGGCTCTGCAGTGCCCGAATGATAGCAAACGTTCTGACAAGGGGGCTGGTTACAAATCTCTTGCAGTCAACCTGCAACAGTTTCATGATATTGGTGAGGTTAACTGCCCACAAGTCTCACAATTGTGTAATCTTGATGAGGGTGAAGGCATTGAGGCTGCATTAGCTGCACATTCTGCAAAGTGGCATAAATCATGTAGGAACTTGTATAATAGCACCAAATTAGACAGAGCACTAAAGCGAAAGGCCCAGTCTGTTGAGACTGACGACTGTACTGGTGAGTGTAGTACTCAGAGTCTGTCTGATAGTACTGAGCGGTTTACACGTTCATTGGCTGACACCACCCTCACCCATCACTGTTTTTTTATGCGACAAGTCTGATGATGAAGGTACTTTTCATGAAGTCACTACGTTCGAGGTAGACTTTCGTGTGCGCAGATGTGCACACACTTTGCAAGACTTAAAACTTCTGGCCAAGCTAAGCAGTGGTGATCTTATTGCTATCGAAGCACGATATCATGCTCGCTGCTTAGTGGCACTGTACAATCGGGCAGCTGCTGTGGAGAGAAAAGCTGCTGATGAGCCACTACCAGCACATGAACACAGTCTAGCATTTGCACAGCTTGTAGAGTACATTTCAGAGGTGCAGCGTGACACTGCTACTGCCGCCGTATTTCGATTGTCAGATCTGGTCAAGAAATATCAAACAAGGCTTGAACAAATGGGCATCAGTACAGATGCCCGAATAAATTCAACTAAATTAAAAGCCAGACTGCTGGCACAATTCCCAGGTATGACTGCTCAGTCCCACGGTAAGGAGGTGTTGCTTGTGTGTGATAGTGACATAGGTAACGCTGTGTCCACTGCTTGTCATGTTGACACTGACGTTGAGGCTTTGATTTTAGCCAAAGCAGCACGTATTGTTAGACGAGACATTTTTAAGACCTCTTATGAGTTTGCTGGTGAGTTTTCCACAGATTGTCAGGAAAAATCAGTGCCACAGTTGCTTACTGCACTAGTGCAGATGATACTAGAAGGCTCATCCATTGATAATCACACTGATACATCGTGTGTGCCTTCAGCTTTGTCTCTTTCTCAGCTGCTGTCATTCAATGCCGTTAAGCATGCCCGCAAATCACCACAGGCTGCAACACAAACTGGGGTGCCAAAAGTCCGTCACAAGGTGTCACAGGAAACACCCCTACCTTTGTACATTGCAATGATGATGCATGCTGAAACACGGAAAAGGGATCTTGTCGACAAACTATTTCATCTTGGTCTTTGTGTCTCATATGACCGTTTGTTGCAGATTTCAGCTAGCATGGCTAATGGTGTTCATGACTGTTTTGACGTAGATTCTGGCATATGCCCGCCTCCTTTAGGTGCTCAGTTATTCACTACTGCTGCTGTGGATAACATTGATCACAATCCTGGCTCAACAACAAGCTTTGATTCCTTTCATGGAACGGGTATTTCTCTTGTACAACATGCTGTCAATCAGCAGGAAAGGAGCATGCACAGTTTGAACATAACGCAAGTTGATGGGCATAGCAAAACAATGAAGTCACTGCCCCAGTCATATACTAACATTGCTCCTGTGCATTCTCTTCATAAGGACATTGTTGCACCTGACCTCAAACTTTCATGCATGACTCACTTGGAATTGCGTGACCAAACCTTGAAGCTGCAAGACAGCTGGTTGGAAAATGTCAACACAGCTGTTTCAGACGAGAACGCTGAGCAAGATGGAAACTATTCATGGGCTGCATACCATGCAGCTAGTCAGATACCATCACATGCAAACCACTCTGATGTTAGTGTCCTTCTTCCACTTTTTCAGGACCAAGCACACGATCCTGCAATGATATGTCATGCAATGAAAATTGTCGCAAGTGCTGTTGAATATGCCAATCCTGGCCAAATCCCAGTGCTGACTTTAGACCAGCCACTGTACAGTTTGGGAAAACTTATACAGTGGAATTGGCCTGATCAGTTTGGTGAAAGGCATTTTGTGCTTGTTCTTGGTGGCTTGCACATCGAAATGGCTATCATGAAAACCATCGGTGACTGGCTAGATGGCAGCGGCTGGACAACAGCTTTAGTTAATGCTCATGTTACATCAGCCGGCCGTAGTGAATCCATGCTACATGCTTCACATGTAGCACGTACTCGACGTGCACATGAGGTGACGGCAGCTAGTCTTTATATACTAAAGAAGCGAGCATATGCTGATTATGTGAGCAGACAGCATGATCAGGTTTCGTGTTTGACTTTTCAAGACTGGAGTAAAGGCCAGTGTCAAAAACACCCTCAGTTTCAATACTGGCATACAGCGTTACAGAGTTGGGCCTCTTGATGTTTGTTTGTGCTGTCCGACAGTCTGACTTTGACTTGTACATTGAAGCTTTGTCTTACATCATGCCATGGTTCTTCTCTCTCAATCATCATAACTATGCTCGTTGGGTCTCAGTTCATTTGCGTGATATGACAACACTTGGCACTGTTCATCCAGATGTTGATAGCGAGTTCCGATGTGGAAAGTTCACGGTGAACAAATCGAATCGGCCATTCTCCGCTATTGCTCTCGATCAGGCACATGAGCAGTTGAATGCTCTTGTAAAAGGTGTAGGTGGTGCTGTTGGTCTTATGGAAAAGCCAGATGCACTTCTTCGTTGGATGGCTGCAGGACCACAGATTGCGCGGGCTGTGAATGAATTTGAGGAGGCATCTCATATTGACCGTGATGTGTACATGCCACGTCATCACGAGCAGACAAAATCCCAACAGGTGACTTTTGTAGCACATGTGTCATCTCCTGTGACAACACTGGAAGAAATGAGTAATCCTTTCATGGACGATGGCAGTGACATTTATGCTATTGACACACTCAGGGTTTGTGCACCTGATGTAGTTCAAACTGTACAAACAGTCGAAGCCACTGGTCAGAGCCAGTGTAAAACTTTCTGTCAACAGCGATTGGTAGAGTGCATAGTTCCGGTAACTGCACCTATAACTAGAAACAAAAACCGTCTGTTCACACAGTCTTCCGCCAGAAAAACCAAGCCTACTCAGGTTAGTAAACTGGCAGCTGTAAGAAATGACTGCAGTTTATTTTCACGTCTGTATATTGCCTGCCAAACACGAAGTGGTGACCTGGATACATTCTTTTCACATGAGAATCAGCCATATCCTCCATCTCTGAGTAACAATGGAAGCATGCGTTTTGGCTCTAAGTCAGACTTACTTGCCTGTTTGGAGAACCTGGTTGGTTCCAAACAGCAGTGTCCATTAGTTGATGCTAGTGTTCTTGATGGAGCTGCTATTGTCCAAATGCTTTCTCCAGGACGATGTGTGACATTTAGTGATTATGCTAAACAGATCTTTGTTCCGTATGTTGTCTCACAGCTGTCACACGTCAGTCGGCTGGACCTTGTCTGGGACCAGTATGACACAAACAGCCTCAAGGCAGCAACACGAGCCAAACGTGGTATTGGAATAAGAAGGAAAGTCATGGCCACTGCTGACCTTCCTCGAAACTGGGCTGACTTTCTTCGCAATGATGACAACAAGACTGAACTTTTCCATTTCTTGTCAGCACGACTTGCCACAACTACTGTTGCTGGTAACAAGAGGCTTGTTGTAACTGATGGCTGCCATGCTCTGTCTTGTCAGTTAGAAACAGACTCTGCACTTGATCCATGTTCTCATGAAGAAGCTGACACTAGAATCCTTCTTCATGCTGCACACGCTGCTGCCAATGGTCATACCCGCGTTATGATCAAAACAGCTGACACTGACGTAGTTGTTCTGGCAATAGCCTGCTTTGAGCGAATTGGCACATCGGAGCTATGGATAGCTTTTGGTGCTGCCAAAAATTTGCGGTTTATTGCTGTTCATGAACTTGTCAAGATCCTTGGCAGTGATCGCTGTAAAGCACTACCTTTCTTTCATGCATTTACAGGATGCGACACTGTGTCGTCTTTCGCAGGCCATGGCAAAAGAACTGCCTGGGAAACTTGGAATTGTTTTCCTGATGTGACTGATGCTTTTTTTTCAGGTTGCGGATAGAGGAACGCCCTCGAGCATGGACAACAGGGTAGCACCGGATAAAGTAGGTGCCGTGGACAAACAGTGCCTAGGAGAAGGAAAACTCTGATTTCAAACCGGGGCAGATAG
>Ga0056114_1001122_pt1 | contig 11508 bp, 5 predicted proteins | sample WorMetHERISLAND1_FD_77005 | JGI IMG/M metagenome (GOLD analysis project Ga0056114, IMG submission 77005) | Marine gutless worms symbiont microbial communities from Max Planck institute for Marine Microbiology, Germany - Olavius loisae HERON... ...
CATTTGTAGTCTAGTGTAGAAAGGAACGTATAATAGGTGTGTAAAAATTGATTTAAAAATTCCCATCCGTTTGGGAAAAATGTCAGAAAACTGCAGGGGGGATTTTTTTGACTCACACTGTACACAGAGAGTTAGTGATGCACTGACGGTCAACATTGTGGAAGCGTGTTATAGATGCAGACTTGTACTTTGGTGATATAACTGCAGTCGGTACAACTGGGTGAGTGAGGGTTGGATTAATTGATTGATAGTGTGTGTGTGTATGCAGACGTGATGGTGTGGTCCAATGAGCGTGTTATACGCTGGGTCCAGTCGGTCGGTCTCCGGGAGTTCTCCGGTAATCTGATAGAGTCCGGCGTACACGGTGCACTGGTTGCACTTGATGAATCATTTGACCATCACAGCATGGCTCTCGCCCTGCAGATTCCATCGTCCAACGGACAGGTCTGTCTCTGCAGTTCAGTGTCTGTCTCCCAAGAATCTCTGTATGTTGTCATTGTTACACAGTAACTGTTTGTGACTACAGTTAGGTCATGCATCTGAAACGTGTCATCATTACCGAGACACTGTAATTAGTTAGCACTTTATTGATATGCAGTAGCCCCATGAGGGCCTCTGTAGCTGTAGAATAGGCCGAATATATGTTCTGTCTGGATGTCATAAAAGGCCCCGAAATTAGGATTTAGTTTTATGTGTTTTAGTAGAATATGTTAGTAGTTCTGATGAATGGTTGTTTTGGTTTCTTGTGTTGTTGTTCTGTTTAGTTTTGTTATTATCAGTCAAGTGATCAGCTGAGCAGATTGTCAAGCTGACATGCACTAAGTTTCATCACACCAGCCTATATGTCTGTCAACAGCAGTGATTTTTGAATGAGAGAGTGAGTGACCAGTTTAATTTGAAGTTGAGCAACTAGATGTCAAGAGTGTGGTCATACACGTAGCTGTGGACATCTGCTAGGTCTGTCACTGTGACGCTGTATAGTGTACGCTGTATGTACAGGCGAGGCAGGTTCTTGAACGAGAATTCAACAATCTACTTGCACTCGGCACTGAGCGCAACCTTGCTGAGGTCAGTCTCAGTCTTAGTCTTATCTCATAATGTCTTGTAGTGTCACATTGTTGGCTTGCTGTGTCACCATTGTACAAACTGTAATGTGGTCATTTGTCAGTCATTTTCCTTGCTCATATGTACACCTTGTTAACTGTAGAGCATATACTGATCAGTTGTATCGACTTTGATATCATTTGTCAGAATTTCTATACAGCTTCTAATCTCTTACATAACATTCATCCAAAACGTATAATCTCTTTCATACATGCCATTGGCCTAATAAACTACTAATAAACTTACTAATAACTACTAATATACTTACTAATAAACTTTAAACTTCCTCAGGCACAATATAGCCGCTACTAGCATGCTTAAAATGCCGTTAAGCCCTAACCATCCATCCATCCTTGCTCATCTTTGACTGGATTTTCTTACAAGCTGGTCCCAAGCCAACTGTATCAGTGCAGGTTAGGATGCTGTAAAACAAGGTGCATGTCTGTCGTCTGTTTATTGGGTTAAATTGCTGTTGTGATGAACTGAAATATAACGCAAGTAAGTAAGTACAATGTAGATTTGTATAGCACATAATCACCAAAGCCCCTAATGTGCTGTATGCATTAATACTCTGAGAGGAAAAATGTCTTCAAAGAACGTCCAAAGCTAGGAGATTGGCAGGAGTCTTACCTAATGCAGATGTTCAGAGGTGTTAATTGACATAATAGAACTAAAACTCGAACTAAAATTCCATTAGTGAGAAAATTCGGGGAAAAGTGGTCGAGTGCTGAGTACAGTGGATCAGTGCAGCAAGCAAGTACTTATTGCTGACTGATTTGCCTTCACGTCATGTTTTGAGCTGACATTGATGTTACCGTTTCTTTCGACATCATTGGTAAAAAGCATCTTTGAACAAACTGAGCTTCAGTAACTGCAGTGTGGCATTAATTGAGCAGAAATGCTGATGATATAAGGCATTATTTCAGTAGGTTAAACAACTTAAACATGTTTATGGTCTCGAACTTTTGTGATTTTGGAAACTGTTTACGGTCAACAACAAGCATGTTTGTGCTTGTGTTTGACGAACGAAAGCGTTAAATATAATCTTTGTGACCATGTTGCGATGTAACCGTCATACTGACCTTAGATATTGCTGTGTATGTGTTGTACGCTGCAGCATGTTCGGACACAACGTGATGCCGCTCTACAGTCACAGAGCATACATGAATATACCGGTCGACCGTAGAATAGTTAATATCAGCAATTGACTGTTGCCAGTAAACTGCGTCAGTCGGTCGGTCGGTCGGTCGGTGCATGTGTGTTACCGCAGTAGTTGGCCGGTTGTGTGGGTGACCGTTGTGCCGATGTCACCGATACTGCGAGTCCTAATCAGTGAGAACGATGACCGGTAGATATTAGTGTGTCAGTTGTGCTGTGTCGCAGTCATTCCATAACGACGAGGAAGTTACTGGTTGTCAAGTCATTTTCTCAGTTGACTGGAAAATGACGTCATCGTGTTTGTTATGCATACAAATACGTTGTTGTAATTTGAGTGAAGTAACGTTGTCGTCCTGACATTCAGGTCGCAAGTTTGCAACCGATTTCAGTGCATGATGCAGCTGGAAACTGCTTTCCGTTGTCACTTTTCTTCTGGTCTGCAAACTCACAATCTAGCCGTGATTATGATCATGGACAAGAGTTTCTTCAGCTGTTCCTGATGTCATTTTCTTGTGTTGAACAAATGAACCCATTTCAGTTAACAGCGGTGTCAGGGATGCCGTCCTTGGCTTTGGAAGTCCATAAAGACAAAAACCTCGTTGTCCTGTCGTTACCGTTGAGTCTTTGTTAACATGCCTAAATAGTGAACAACAAATCGTCAAAAGTGCTGAAATCTGTAGAGTTATGCATGACTTGATAGCACTCATTGTCGTATAAAATTTGCTGTGTTTTCTTGTGATCATGTGTATTCGTATATTTTAATGGTAGTTTCTATATTTATTGTCGTCAGAACTCTTCAGTATTTATTCGATTGCATTGCTTGATGTTGTAGCAGGATATTTGTTTCGGAGTAGGTTAGACAGACGACGGTTGGTGCTAGATAAACTTTGTGTTGTCTTGCTGTCAGTCACTGTGTGTCTGTTCATATACATGTTAGTAAGTCAGTAACGAATTTATAACCGGTTTAAGGGTATCAGAGGCGATGTCACCATCATAAGTCATCAAGGATACAATGTTAACTTTTTTGGCAAATCATAAAACTCAGTTAAGTCGCTGAGAACAAATGCTTTGTAATTATCTCAGAATAGGTCATACGTATCTAACCCACTCTTTCCTCTTAACCCTTTGACGCCCAGTGGTGCCACATGGGTACAGCTATAAAGCATCCTATGCCAGGCCGGGTTAAGCCATCATTTGTAATTTTTGACATGTGGGCACTCTGACGCTCAGGACTGAGCGTCAGAGTGCCCAGATGTCAAAAATTACAAATGATGGCTTAACCCGGCCTGGTATAGGATGCTTTATAGCTGTACCCATGTGGCACCACTGGGCATCAAAAGGTTAAACGATGAAGATCCCCCAGTATGTATAGCTTGTAATTCTTTACACAACTCATCAATGTATCATTTGCCATAATTTCTGTACAGCTTCCAATCTCAAACATATTTTTCCTAATATTAATCCTAAACGAATAATTTTTTTTATACATGCTATTGGTCTTTTATACATATACGGTATTTCAGGCATGATATAGCCGCTACTTGTGTGCTCAAATGCCAGCTGCCCTCGGTATTTAAACTGAGTGTTCAAAGTGTCTGCCAGTTTCAGCAACACAGAATCAAAGTCTCTTTCGAAATGACTGGATTGCCTTATCAGTGAACTCCTGTAGCAAATCATTCCATATAGGACCATATCGATAGCCATAAAAAACGAAATGCCATCAAGTGCCGTAAAACCCTACCCATCCATTCATCCATAAATGTATTTCCAAGTGTTCTTGGTCATATGTGCATAGTATTAGTGACCTGTTGGCCTGCAGTTTTGTACTAATGTTAGCATGTTTGTGTCAGTCAGTCTGTTGGACACCACAAATGATTTTACAAAACTTGTTGGTAGCTGCAGTGTCAAGCTTTGTAGTGGCTGCGGCTGTTTATTGGCTGTCACTGTGACGATGTCATCATGCACAATGTACTGTTGCTGGTTCATCAGTTTCAGCTGATCAGTTGGTGAATCAGTGACTATAAGTATTTGTTGATGTCGTGTCACATCTGCTGTTTATTTCGCCAACATTAAGTGTCAACAGCTGGCCATTGTCTCAGCTCAAGTCTGGCAAGTCGCTAGTGCAAAACTGGCAGCTCAAGTCCCATGTCTCTGGGCCCCGTGTGGGCTTGGAAGTGTTGTAGAATAAGCCCTCCTCGTTTCCTGTAAAAACCGTCGGCCGTATAACCTTTATTGTGTTGGTGCAGACGTTAAACCATGCTCAATCAATCAATCAATCAATCGTTTCCTGGATGAGTGTCGTAAAAGGTGACTGAACCAGAGTAGTTTTGTTTTGCTGTGTTTTGCATTGTTTGCTTTCTTTTGGATTGTGTTTAGTTTGTGTATTGTCTGTATTTTTGTCTTCTGTCTTGTATTTTCCACTGAACCAACATGAATGGCACTGTATAGCCTAATTCAAGTAATTGTTTGTGCTGATGTGCCGTTAAGAATCTGCTCACTCACTGACTGATAGAACAATGCAGAACTATTGAGCTGAACTGGTCCTGTCTACGACATTGTGATTGACACGACTGAATGAAAGTGAAGAAATGCTACGTCAGCAGTGGACTGAGTAGCTAGCTGGTAGTGGCACAGATAAACCTCAGACGTCTCTAGAACTAGACTTGGAACAAGTAAAAACTCAGACATGTCTGTCTCTGATGTGATGTGAATGGTGTACCTTCTGTTGTATGTCGTGTGTATGTGTGACGTGTACACTGTGCCGCTGTGTACACACGCAGCCGCCGTGAGGTGCGTCTGTCTGTCTGTCTGTGACAGTGATGACAACTGTAGCCTGTGATTTCATAGTGACACTGTTCTCTGTGCTTTGCTCACTCCGACTGTATGCGTTGTATCTCTGATGTGTTCCCTCATACAGTCTTCAGTAGACTGTGTCATGTTGCTGTCAGCTGCTCCGTACGTTAGACTTAGTCTGCTTCATCGTCTGTCATCGTCAGACATTGTCGTTGAATGTGGAGTTTGTTATTCTATGTGGACCTGTCGTACTTGTCAATCAACCGAGAAATCAAAGATGGCCTGTTGAGATTGTTCTAGGCCCAGCAGAAGTGCATCTAATCAAACACATAACACGCAGGTGACTTAGCTGGCTTCTGCAGTAATGTTTCAACTATGACGAGTTAGTTTCAGTGTAGCTGATAGGCCTAAAGATCACCCATGTGGGCTCGGGAGCATTGCAGTAGAATAAGCACATCTCATTTCCTGGACTTGTCGTAAGAGACAACTGAACCACTGTACTTTCGTTTTGCTGCATTTTGCATTGTTTGCTTTTTGAGTTGTATAAATAGTTTGTGTATTTTCTTATACTGTTTTGTTTGTCAATATCAGTCAAGTAATTGGCTATAAAGACTGCCTTCAAAATGACCTAGGTTATGTCTGGTGGGGCGTTAAACTCGTACTCCTAAACTCCAACTCCTACCCATGCAGATCTTACCTTTAAAGTGTATGTCATGTCAGATTTAAACCCTGCTCACTTACTCATTGGTCTAAAAACAATCATCACCAATTAACAACCACAGGAAGTTACTTATATCAGTATTGAGTTAATGTTGACTGTTACTATACTAGTTATATGTGTGTTGTAATTTATATCGTTTTAAAGTTTGAGTTGTTTTTCGAAGTGAATGATACATTGTTTCTGTGTGTAATTCAAGTGAGTTTGTTTAATTTAGCATCAGATCGTGAAAGTGACGTTTGTGCTGCTATGCTAATGACTCTGTCGTGATGTGTCGCTGAATTCTGTTTCTCGTCGTATCTTGGCTGCTTTTTCGTTCATTTATTTTATACACGCTATTGGTCTTACTAAAAAAACTTTAGACTATTTCAGGCATGATATAGCCACTATTTGTGTGCTTAAAATGTGGTACAACCATAACCAACCAACCAGTTTAGATAGATGTGATCATTTGCCGTGTGTAATAAATAACTTCAATGATGGTAATAGAATAATTCATTATGCAGTATGCACTGATGCTACATGAATTGCATATAGATAGATAAAGATGAATGATGTCAGTATGTAAATTGTCATGAGAAAAGTTTAGATGAACCAATGGTGAAGGCTGAGAGTTCTTTAATAACATCCAGTTAGACTTTTGCCCTGTTTTGGTTTTGGGAGCATTTCCTGGCTGAGGATCATAAAAGGCAACTGAACCAGGGTTAGTTGTGAGCTTTTTCTGTGTGTATTTTTCTGTACCGTTTTGTTTGTCAGTATCAGAGTCTGTTTCCGAGCATTGTGCTTAAGTTTCAGTTTATTTAGTTATTTCAGTGACTGACATTTAAGCTTCATTTACGTTGCAGTGCAGCATCAGAAGTTAGTGTACATTTAAACAGCGTAGTACAACTGCTAGCTACCACAGAGCGGCATAGTGACTCGCTGCTGACATCTGCAACGGAGTGAACTGCTGTAGTTGACATTGTAACTCACTTCCCACCGACATTTGTGCTCACATGTCACATCTGTTGTTTTATTTGATCGTACTGTGCTGAAATTTCTGCAGCAAGTCATAATATAATAATAGTAATAACAGGATAATCTTTATGGTGCTGTCATCATGCTTAAAGCATTGCGAGAGTTCACCCGGTTCATGCGATGAATGCAGCACAGCGCCAAGCCGATCTAGGCTGCCAGTAAACTACACTCACCATCACCATCCAGGCTATTATTACTCACACTGAAAGCCGATACTCATTTCACCGTCCTGTGGAGGGTACAGAAGGTTGAATCAACTTATGTACTGTTACAGTTATCTCTTTCCCTTTTCTTTATTTTCATTTTGATATTATTTCACTTGTCCAATTTTTCTAGTTTAATTTCAGTTCTGTCACTGTTTGGTTCCATTACAAGTCATGAAACGTAAGCTGTGTTAGTTAGCGTGATTAGTTCTGTTATTGTTAATTTAATAAATAGCGCTGGCCGTAGTTACTGGCGGTTAGATGTACTGGACTGTTGAATGCTGAAGAGATGTGTTAAACATTTTCAAGTGAACTCCTGATTATCGTGATTAATATAATTTGATTATAACGAAACGGTTGTTGTAACAGTTACTTGCTTACTTAGACGGAGCTTGCTGTATGTGTGACGTGAGTGGTTGAAGGTGGTGCTCTGTTGGATCTTAGTCATTTGTTGCAGTTTCACTTGTATTTCATCTGCCGTTATCACTTGTTACGTTATGGTTGTTTTGCAGCGTGTAATGAATGTCTCGGTCTCTGAGTGTTGATGTTGAATGTAGGTTTTTGTATATTTTTCTTGCCAATATGTATAATTATCCCTTTAACACCCCCCCTATTGTCATATGGGTACAACTATAAAGCATCCTGTGCCAGACCGGGTTAAGCCGCCATCATTTGTAATTTTTGACATCCGGGCACTCTGACGCTCAGGGCTGAACGTCAGAGTGCCCGGATATCAAAAATTACAAATGACGGCGGCTTAACCCGGTCTGGCACAGGATGCTTTATAGCTGTACCCATTTGGCAGCAGTGGGCGTCAAAGGGTTAATGTGACATCGACGTCAATCAATGTGTTATGTAGTGGTGTACATTTGTACAGAGAGATAACGATGATGATTTCAGTTTAATAGCTACTAGACAACAACGTGTATGTAGTTGACTGTGTGTTTGTGTGTCCGATGACAACTCTGCATGTCGGATTTGATGGTGAAAATTAAAGATGTGCGCATTGAAAACTATTTAGAAACTTGCCAAGTAGATTCGGAGTTTGTCGTCTGTAGCACCAGTTAACACGAGTTACTGATGCGGCGTGAGATGTGAAGCTAGTCGTGTGTCCGTTTAGTTATAGTCGAATCAAATTTTTGTCCAATGTCACTCGATTCAAAAATAACAAAGCAGTTACTCTTGCAGTTATTTTCCATCTAAATCATATTCTCAGAAACTCTCACATAACACACGAGAACTGTCGACTGGGTGTCTGCCCACCTGCAAGGCTGAAGGATTGAGTGCGATGGTCACAGTCGGGTATGGTTTGAACCAGCTGAGGGCTGTACCGTCCACAGAAAACCAGTTTGATAATATGGACAGAAGTGTGTGCTGGTCAATAGTCTTGAAAGCCATGCGCTGAGGTTCGACAGAACGCGGAGTGACAGTCTGTCTAGAACGCGGTTATCATGAACGGACTGACACTGCGGGTCTTGCGGTCACGTGATGGATGACGTCACGTCATAACCTGCTAATCTTTTGAGGCTTATTATCTGGACAACCTCGCGTTGGTTACAATAGACGACCACCTGTAGGTAAAGTATCAAGTAAAGTAAAGTATGCGTCGATTTGTATAGCGCATAATGTGCGATACCTCTAATGCGCTCGTGAGACCACTTGTCATATGGGATCACACCAAGATCGATGACCTTGGATGGCCTTGAACTGCAGTAAGGTCAAATTTTGTCGGAATTTCGCACGATTTCGCGACTTTGGGAGGCACCACGGCTAAACGAATGAAGATAGACCTATAATGTCAGCGACGGAATTGTAGCCCATTAAATGCACTTTTCAGCGTTGTATACATTACGTCGATATCTAATGGCGTTCCGCCGATAGGGGGCGTCAAACAAGGCAGGGGTGGGTAAAATCAGCAGTTTTCCTATCTTTAACCGTGAATATCTCGAAAACGGTAGCAGATACGGCTAAAGTTACTATTAATGACCATGAAGTCACATATGGGCTTTCCATTGACACCAAGATCGATGACCTTGGATGACCTTGCACTGCTATAAAGTCAAATGCTCTTGGAATTTCGTGCGATTTCGTACATTTGGAAGGCAATAACGGCTAAACGAATGGAGATAGACCCGTACTGTCAGCGACAGAATTGTATTTGTAGCCCACTAAATGTACTTTTCATCGATGTATAGATTTAGTTGATATTGCTAGGTGTTCCTCCGCTAGGGGGGCTACAATTACATTACAGTGCGTCGCGCGGGTTTGTCAGCGACAGCTGGGCTTTCTTGTTGTGTATATTATTGTCTGTCCATATGTGTATTTAATTGTTTTCTTTCTCCTTTGTAGCATCTTATATGGAGAAAATTTTGCCCAGACGCATGTCCACGACTGCATGTAGTTTTGCAAGTCATTTTGGCCAGGAAATAGCTCAGAATGCAAATTTGCCCATAAGTTGCAAAAATTTCTTGGGGTGATACCCCAGAACTCCCGCCCTTTGCTAGGACACATGGCTGTTCTGTTTCAAGACTCCCGCTGTTTTGGCTCACACAACTTTCAGATAGTTCTTGCGCGCCTGATGCCATACAACGGTACAATTAACAGGATCTCAATGACATTAAGCCGACGTACGTACAACGCAATTAGTCTTTTCACTATATGTACACTGTGTCCACGAAAAAACTAACCCTGTATACGTTGTCATAACTCTGGCGAACAACGTCGGATTTTAACGAAATTCTACGCCAACACTGAGACATTAAATTGCAAACAAGTCACCAAATTTCAGCAAAATTGGCCAACATCTGCAAGAGCTACAGCAAGTTTAGTAAGGTCACTCAAAAGCATAAGTGTCCACCATAGCACAGGCGTGATTGACTGTCAAGTGTGCGTCCGTGCGAATGGCAAGACTTCAGCACACCTAAAGTCTGTATTCAAAATGTCCACCGTGTGCTCGAAGACGAACGCAAGCTCGAAGACGTGGACGCCACTGCCTGACCGCTTTATCGATGACCACCTGGTGGAAATGTTCCCACTCTTTGATCAGGCGCGACTTCAGCTGGTCGACATCAAGAATCTGGCTGTGGTACACACGCTCCTGCACCTTCACCCAAATATGGTAGTCGACTGGGTTAAGGTCAGGACTGTTGGCTGGCCACAGAGCTGGAGTGATGAAGTCTGGTGTTACTTAAACAGATGCACGGTCTCACGTGCCCTGTGGGCTGGACGCCTGAGTGCCTGACTGCAGTACGTAACACTATATTGGAAACTGAAATATTTTGTCGTCAATATTTGAATATTAATCACTCGTGTAATAAATAATATTTTCTTATGAAATTTGGCAATTCTGTCGCAGATATATTCATAATCAAGCACGCGCAATTTGGTTAAGATGCGTTCGGATTTGACATTTCTATCGTACATTGTCCAGTGTTATAGTTTTTTCGTGGACACAGTGTACATTCAGAGACAATGGTAACGTCTCAATGTATTATCACAAGGTTTCCAGCTTCAAGTTAAGACTATGATGCCTGTCATTGGTGGAATTCATCCACTGGTGTTCGAACTGCAGAGCGAATATGACTCGGTTCTGTTTCAGACGCAACGTGATTGCGTCTACAACGGCAACACATTTCGCCATGCTATTCGTTCTTACTATGAAATCGTCCTGGAACATAAAACACTGTTGATCAATTAGAGACCACGCCTGTCAAAACTAACGGATAATATTCGCGCGTGTTCACTGCTGCCCCGCTACCTGTTTGATACTCCGAGTATCCGTCTCGGACCCGTGTATAAGCAAAATGTCAAAATCAGTTTTGTCTGCATGCTTTGCTCATAATAATATAGTATGTTAATTTCGACAGTTTTCCCTTCTTAGTTTTAGTGACAACTGACATGACATTCTTTAGAGCGCCGACGCTTTCGGTGTTTCGTTTTTAGTCGACCGTACTGTCGTTTGTCCGTAACGTATGGATTGTGGCTTACCGAAAATCTGTCTGAAGAAGCAACTAGGAAATGGCCAATGGGGAATCGAATGGTCACGTGACCGATGGACGTTCGTGATCCCAATATGCAGCCCAGTATCTCGAAAACAGTCGTACGTGCTATTTAGCAACAATTGCAAATTAGGCACACTAGATAGTCTGCTGTGAGGCAGTACAGTGGGCTATCCTAGCGACAGCTTGGCTTCTTGTATACTTTTGTTGTTTACATGACCTAAACTCTTTTGTTGTTTAATTTCGTTCAAAGTAGCAGAGGGAGCAATAGATCGCCCTATAAGCTGACCATCTAGAGCTCGGAATCGGTATTCCTTTTATCCGTTTCAGTGTACTCGGGTACTCAGGTACCAAGTTATCTGAAAATCTACAATGCCTCGCAAAACATTCGTAAGTGGATGTTCGTACTGTATAGTCTGGTGCGTTATGTCAGAAAAATGCCTAAAATTAAAAGTTTTTGCCAAAATTGATTTTATTGCTTTTTTGGCTTCCTTAGGGGTCAAATAAGCCTGAAATA
>Ga0056114_1001123_pt1 | contig 11506 bp, 5 predicted proteins | sample WorMetHERISLAND1_FD_77005 | JGI IMG/M metagenome (GOLD analysis project Ga0056114, IMG submission 77005) | Marine gutless worms symbiont microbial communities from Max Planck institute for Marine Microbiology, Germany - Olavius loisae HERON... ...
GACCCCGGAGGGATGGAAGGCTGAGTTGACCTAGGTGCCTGATAACGCGCGGACGGGGAATCGAACCCGAGACCGCCGGATCAGAAGTCCGACGCCCTAACCACTGCGCCACCAAGACACCATTTTACCTGCAATGCGTGGCTATACACTGCCTTGTAAAAAAATTGCAAACTAAAAATACTCGCAATTAGGCGTGTTTGACGTGTTCCAGTTTTTATGACAGTTTGTTACCAGTTATATGCAAATTAATTATTTGTTTTACTAATGTTATAGTTTATCGAAAATACCTGAAAATGAGTACTATCAAAAGCGACTACAATAAGATTTTCTGTGAAGGTTTGCAGCTACACGCGCGGCACTCGGCGAGTTCGTCATGTCCAAACTGATCCGGAGTAATCTCATTTTTCAGTGGATCCAGGCATAAAGGTAATAAGGACTAGTACTCGACATGTTTCTGTCCCACTGACTGTTGTCGTCTGTGAAATATCCGGAGATTTTTTTCATTTCGACTAGACAGCACGCCACTACTCAGATCACGCGAAACAGTTCGCCTTCTCGATGGTGATACCCAGAAGCAACCCCGCCGGATTTATGGCTTCCTGGAACCTATAGACGCGAGTCCAGTCGACCATAAAATATGAGACATGGCAGTAGCGGGTATGTTCGAAGGTCTGTTATGTCAATGACCTGAAGCAGAAGACGACCAACATGTGGCATGCGTGCGACAGTCTGTCAACGACAAAGCAAAATCAATGAATGGTGCCAGCATCTACAAGATGATATCTGATAGAGGTGGACATTTTCAGCACTCGATTGAATTAAACAGAGCGTATCAATTGACTGTGTTCTGTGACATTGTCTTTGCTGACATTGACGTTAAAGTTTGTGCAAAAACGTTGCTGTCAAGTAAGTGACAATCTTCGTTATTGGTGCGTTTTCTGCCTGTAATTTGAGTAAATCGCCATTGTAACACTTTTATAGCAGACAATATATAACTGTTGAAATTTACGTATAAATTTGTTTATTAGTGAGAAATCGGTGTAGCATTTTCCACTATTAATTTTCACAAGGTACTGTATCTACACATGGAAGTCTTTGCACCATGTACATTGAAAATTTCTTTACAAATTTGTCAGCGAAAATTTTTGAAAATCGGTCTAAATTCGCCAAATTAATGATAAAACATAAGACGTCTTGTCATTTTCCTACATTTTTCTTAATAGATATTGATGTTTGGTAGTCTCATCTCAACGGGAGCAACTTCAATAATAAATTCATTGGAGTAATCATCGGTTAACTGAGCCAGAAATTCTGGTCGTAATAGCTCCAAATCATCTGCGACGTTCACTATTTCACTATTGAAAGTTAAGAAGAACCAGTTTGTTCTCTATCGATCCATGTTTTATCCGATGATCTTGAGTGTCTTCTAAAAATTGTTTCAGTTACTACTGCAAAGGCTCTCTGTCGCACTCCGGTTTTGTATTAAGATGGCTATAATTCTATCGTCGAAATTCTTTCGCTTTCCGGTAGTCTCAGTGCCCAGACTATACTGCAGCTAACAAGTACAGTGCAGTGTGGGTAAACATTTTGGCTGGTGGTATATAGGCACTTTGAACATTATGATATACGCTTTATCTAAATTTTAATTTCAACTCTGCTATTTCAGTGACTGTTATAAATTTTTTAAATCTGTTGTTTATCGTCAAACAGTAAAAGTTCATAGACGCAAAGTGAAATGTAAAAACTCACGACAGTGTGGCACATTATGCAGCATAACTTCGTCCAATTTCGAGATAGTTAAATAAAATTTTGTAGTTTGGCGTACATATTGGGCGTGCATAAATACAATAGGCTGTGAAGTTTTGCTTAAAGATTATCAGCCGTCGAAACAAATCAGAAAATATTTGACTCAAACAGTATACAGGTAAAAATTCCTTATCGACGGCATGCGCTAAAATAATAAATGGTAGATAGCATAGCATACAGCACTTACTTGGCAGAATGAAGGTGAGATGTTGGCAGTGCTGTAACGGCAATAAAATGAAAATGACAAAGGTGAAGTACTACGACGCGTCAATGACGACCTATAGACCAACTCTAGACCTGCGTGAGTCGTTAACAAGACCTCGCTGCCTGATGCTGCTGCTGCTGCTGCTGTTGGTAGTGGTGACGTCTACGGCTGCAGCGACTGAAGGAGGTCGAAATGAGATCTATGTAGCGTGGCCTCGTCAGACAGACTTAGTCGCTAGTCGCCAGTCGTCGTCGTCGTTGCTTGGGCGATTGATCGCAGTCGCCGCCGGCGGCAATGACTCAGACGGCGGACATAGCCAGGTCGGCGTCAAACTAAACACGACTGACGGACAAACTCGACTTGCTGCTGTAACACGTAGCCACTGTCATCGCGACTACGCCGAGTCCATTGGGCTTCCACTGTTCACCAGTCGCATTATATGTCAACTATCGTCGTTGGGCAATTATTTCAGACGTCGACTGAAACGATTGTCACGTTTGTGTATCTGTCATCGTCTTCGTCGTTATGAATGGTCCCCGCTGTGCTATATAATTGTAATTAATGACAACAAAAAAGATTCAAATAAAACGTAACCGTCGTTCCTATTACTGTGACTATGCTTGTGCAATAAGCGAAAAATGTTTTAAAATGCACAACAAGTTCAGCCACACACTACTTTTTACAGCGGTAAATTATCATTACCAGGCCTATACTTAATTTCGAACTCCTTCACGTTCAATGTGATACTTTACTGTGTACAAAAGACACATTGGATTGCAGCGGACAATGCACCCGCTAGACAGATCTACAACAATTGCGCAAAAAATAATAGTAAAATTAAGCCTATATTAGTTATTACTTAGGGTTACAGTGATAAATACCGCTATATTCTACTCGTACTGTAAGCGATGTTTAATGTGCGTTCAAAAGCTGACGAACATAGTCAGCTACGTATTACCACATATAACTTAAAAAAATAAAAATGAACGACAGGATTATACAAATAAAAATCGGTAAACAGTAAGACTGGTCCGAGTCCTAATCCACGAAGGCAGGCAGTCCTAAAAAGGAAAAACAGTCTCTGGTATATAGAAAGGATTTGTGGCACAGGTGGGTTCTAAGCTTCGACTTAAAAGTGAAAGTGTGATGGATAGCGAGACTGGTGGCGGAGCGTACAGCAGTACAAAAGCTGTTGTAGGAATGACGACAAAAGTCAATAAAAAAACAGACTACGCCGAAACCCTTTAACCTACAATGACAAAAATTACACAGACAAAATTACACATTACACATCGGCGACCCATTACAGCTCCGCAAAAATTTATCAAAATCTGCCAAGGCCCATGAAATCTTATCTCCCAATCATTGTCTCTTTGTGCATAAAATGATTCGGCGAGTTTTGTGAATCCGTGTTATGTTACCGATTTTGTGCAAAACACGTCAAACGGCATCTTTCTGCGCAGGTATCTGCCATATCAAGTCGTGAAAACATTAATATTTAAGCCTTCCCCCCCAGACAAACTGCCATTTGGAGACCGATATTTATTCGACAAAATTTTCGCCAGAAAATCGCCTTACGAGAATTTCAGGAGTAAACTGTTTTTAATCAGCATCAAAAAAAATAAAATTTCGCCGCCATTTTGACATCGTTATTATATCGCCATATTTTGGCGAAAAGAATAAGGACACGACTCCATACTCCTACTACATTTATCAAAATATCTGAACGAGTTATGGCCTTGTCATACACTAAAGTTGTTCTCGACCGCAAGCGACCATCACAAATTGTTGATAACATTGAACTCAGGACTTTATTTACGGTACTTGACAGTTGTCGTCGCCGACGATGAAGAAAATTTAATAAGAATATAGTTGTGAACTGTCTTCTGGTCTAAGAACAACGTAGTAGAATTATCACAATGAAATACCCTACGGTGTCTCTGCGTTAGCACGCTTTTGTACTGCTGTTCAGTATTGGAAACAGAGTCGCAAGTTGACTTCAGTTACGACATGACGATCGCATTGTAATTAGTAACACGCGTCTTGCGTATCTACCGACCAGAACTTTCAGTCGTGCGACATGGTTAAATACCGCGTGCTGTTGGTTGGATATTGCATGTGAAATTGTTTATTAAGATACTCGGGTGGCGAAAGCATTACTTCGACTGGGTTGTGACAGCTACAGTAGGAGTAAGAAGCAGGAAACAGATTTCATGTAGCCTATGTATACCGAACGGCTCGAGCGTATGTGACACGACGTTTCATATCCGGTCACTACGACTTTCGACCACAATTATGTTTATATCAATCTCCATAACATCACTTATTGCCTTCGGTCAAACTATATGTCGCTGAGAGCTGCAAACACGTCGTTTCTACTTCATCGCACTGTTGCCAGCCCGTTAGCACAAACATCAGGCTCACATATACTCGGCGGTACACTTTAATCTCACTGCCACCCGCTATTAGGCTAATGGCCTTCAGCGCGTCGCAAGGTAATGTAACGTTGACGACAGTGGACGCACACACGAGACACATCTGGACATTTTTCGCTCGACTTGTAAAGCCACTGCATTTACCTTGTGGAAAACGAGGACATGTCTTCCTTGCCTTCCTGTACATATCCGGCATTTTGGCCAATTGCAACTGAATAGGGTGAGAGAAAATTACGCCTCAATGAAAGCCTATACAGTGGCGACAACATGTGTTGGCGATTGTATATACCACGTGGGTTACCGCACTCGGGCAAATGCAATACAAAGCACGACTTCACACTAACAACGTTTAAGAACTTCAATGATTTATCATTAAATCAAAATCAAAGAAAAAAAATCAAATTTTACTGATTTTCTCCAACACTTTCACACCACTCACTTTGTCCGCGGTCTATACGGCACACAACGTACATGTCACAAGCACAAAAATAAGTGACAAAGTTTAGGACAGATGTCGGGAGTATCATTTGGAATCTTGCACATTGAGAGGCTTCCATGGAATACGATAAGATGTGATATGACAAGACAGTTCAACTTGGACTGAAAAAACTGAATGTGTGGTCAGGATCGTCTACACAAGTAACCAAAACAAAAATATATCTGAAGAAACTATAACAAACATACGTCAGTGCTCACTAAGTTCGGCACTTACATAAAGTCTGAATTGAACTAGAAAGGATATGGAGGAAAGGATTTGTGGAGCAAATGAGTTTAAGTCTGGAGTAAACTGGTGAGGGAGTGATAGATGGCGATAGCGAAGATAGGGACTGAGGCGCGGGACGGACGGAAAGACAGACGGACGGGGTGCAACACTTAATGCGGCCCCAGGGAGGACCGCATAATAACCGATTTTTACCCACGCGATGATGCGATGCATGTAATATGCTATGCATCTCGTCGTATAATCTAAATGTCTGTCCGTCTGTCTGTCCGTCCGTCACACGCCGATACTGTGTTGACATATCTAAACGTTTCATCGAAATTCTAGCACTGCACGGTGGCCTCATTATTATCGTTCTGTCAGTACTAAACGAGTTCAAACATTCAACGGGCCAAGGTAGGAAAAATAGTACGTCATTTTGGCCAATAATTTGCTGTTGTTTCCGAAACGGTGTTAAATAGAGAGATGATTGTCACATCAGAGTCATCAAGCTCTATGGTTGGTCGTACTCGATCGTTTCAGTCTGAACTCTAAACTCTCGGAAGAAAACATGCGCAAGATCTGTCTCAAGCAAGTCGGCCAGTTCGTAAGATTTAGGACATTTTGAGCAGTATAAACAACTTCTTATTCAACTTGTCTCAAACTTTATTACGAACAGATTTCTGTTGTATTTTCTCAGTTCTGTATAATTAGCTACCATTTTTACCGCACGATGATACGCAGAGCGCAATATTTATATGGTATGTCGTCTGTCCGTCTGTCTGTAACGTTGGTGGATTCTTTTTGAGACACTGAGATAGTCAGAAAGTAATTTTATGACTTAACAGTGTAATCCTTCCCCTACTGCTTAATAAACAGAAAGTGTGCTAATATCTCGAAAACGGTGCGACATAGAGTCATAGTTACTATTGAACGTTAATAAGAACTGGTATATTCTTGTATCAAACTACGCAATTTCCGATGACTTTAAATGACCTTGAAGGTGATTTCAGCTGTTCGAAACCTCTGTGAACCAAATATCGTGGAAATGCAGCATCCGACTGTTTTTACGTGATTATCAGTGTATTCTAAGTTTAGTTATCGCGACTGCTGAAGTGGTCACGTGCGGTATAAGTGCTAATATCTCAGAAACAGTACGAGATAACGCTACAGTCACAATACTGACAATAGGAAATAGTATGTGTATTACTGAACAGTGTCATTGCCATTGCCTATGAGCTTGAATATCTTTAAAGGTTATTTCAGCTATTTTGAACCTGTCAGTGGCCAAAATCTTGAAATATACTACAGTGTACGCACCTCGCTTATTAGACTTTTAAAATATCAGACGTTGTCTGTCCTGTCCCGTCCAATGTTTCATTAAATTCAAAATAGTTAACAACATTGTTCAAGATCACGTGCCGCTAGTGCACCAGCAGACGCGCGATTCGTTAGCGATAGCTGGCTTTCTTGTTGAAAATAATCCATATACCATGGTGCAAAAACTGTGAAGTATGTACGGGTAACTAAAAGTCGTCATGATCGGCCGTCAAGTGTTGCACTAAAACTTAAGGAACAGAAACGTTTTGATCTGTTTCTGGGTGTTCTAACGTGTAACTGTCGACTTGACTTCAACGGGCAATTTGTTCCAAACTCGTGGAACAGCGATCCCGAAGCCACTTTCAGTTCGTCGTTGTGGTTCTGGTCGGTCGGCAGAACGCAAAGTGACCTCGACGATCGAACACCGCGACAGGTTGTTACAGGTTGAATTGGTGACTAGTTGAACTGCCAAGCAGCCAATATGACGTGTAGTTGACTGAACATGGCCGTTGCCGTTAGACCTGCAAACTCAAGTCAGCTGTGCAAATACTCAGTTCTTTTTTATCAGCCGACGTCGTTATTCCAATATGGTCGAAGCATGTTCCTTGGCGAGAAAGACGTGGATTTAAGGATCAATAAACACCGCTGTGTATTGCGGCGTGTTGTTCGTGTGTCGAACTAAGGGACGTGGCTCTCCCTCGGTCTGCAGTCGTCGACGTGACGCCAAGCCAGCACGTCAGCGCTAAGGCGCTTTAACTACAGTTGCCGGCAGATAACGTCGTTGCCGGCGGCTGACTGACGCTTTCCCCGAGGCTCGTCTGCACCAATTACCATCGTTCTGCGTCGCAGATGCGGTGGCACCAGCAGCCGGCGATAACCAACCAACCGCCAAGCTAAGCAGTTCACTTTGCCGGGGCTGCTGAGCTCCAGGCGCTTGTTGCTGTTGCTGACGCTGGCGATGACGACGATGATGACGACAGCGATAAAAGATGATGAAACTCTAATTATGCAGGCTGCGTCTGCGTGACCGTGCGCCGCATCCTCCACCGATAATCACGTCATCAGCTCTGTTAAACCTTCGCTGCTGCTGCTGCTGCTGCTGTTTACAGCGTGTCGCAGCTGTGTGTGTTCGTGTGTTTATGTGTGAAATAATAAAGCAAAAAAGAAAACAACTTTTGACACAATCACCACCGCATAATAGCGAAATCAGCAGGATTAATTTTAAGAACGTGTATATCACTGTATGCATGATCGTGCTATTATTGACGTGGTACGGTGTGATGCATGCAGTTGGGCCTACGACTTTGAAGATGCACTGTGCAAATGACACTTGACATCGTGAACAAATAAGACGCTTACATGTCGTCGCCTGCTGTCAGCCAACGATAGCGTGTGTGGTAGCATTGCGTGATATAACTACCGATTGGGTAGGAACTGATGATCAGCAACAAATATTTATAGACATGCAGCCTGTCTGACAGCCAGCAAACATCAAAACAATCATGAACCGTGTATAACCTAAGATATAGGACCAGACTGCTGTTCTCAGTATAGCCTATCACTTCCACCAATGTACTTAATGTGGTAAGACAGTGGTTTGTCTAGGAACAGTACTGACTGTGGTGTCTAACACCATGGTGCAGGCAGGCCCATCTTATGCTCAAGGGATTGACCTTAACCATTCTAAGTATACCTTGCGCTTGTGCTGGTAGACTTATATATAGTATACTAGTATGACATCAGGGTGTTAAGTCCTCGAGGCCAAGGTGGCCTCGAACCAAAATTTTCTGCTTCGGCCTCGGCCTCGACCTCATCCTCAGCCTAATGCAATGTTGGCCTGGTTCTCACGAAGGTTGTTTTTGTGGCCTGACGTCAGTCATCGAAATCACGTCATTTACGTTACGTTCTTCTCTGATAGGAAATTGTTGCTTGCTTTATAATAATGTGTATTGAAATTAACTTTTGAATAGTACATTGACACCGTTGTGACTGCCATACTAGGTGTGATTTCCTGGTATTGATAAATTTTATGTTGGAAAACAAGCGTTCATATACGGTGTTTTATAACATATGCGACATCTCTGGCCTCAGCCCCGGCCTCGGCCTCGTAGCATCTGGCCTCGGCCTCGACCTCGGTCTCACTCTTCTCTGGCTGGCCTCGTTAACAACCCTACAGGATATGCGGACCTTAACCGACACACGACTTTGATGAAGGTTAGGTGGGACCCTATAGTGTCCTATTTGTCAAGAGGAAGAAGAGACCGCTCTGCATTTCCTTTATGGGAGCTGCACCGCACTTGCACTCACTATGCTTAAGGTTTTCGCCGTATAGATTGACTACAATGATCTAGGTAGCATATGCTGGCCTTTACTCCTGAAGCTTATAAAAGCTTCTGGGAAATTCTTTTAACCTTTCGGCTTAACGGGGAAGTGCAGTCCACCTGGGCGGTTTGAGCGCTGGATGTCGTCTACGTGCGACATCCGCCCCGAACGTAAGGTAAGGTAAGGGCGATGTTCAGAATAAAATAGTTACAGTAGCCAGGCGAAAGTCAATTAATATACGGTAGTCACGCGACGCCGGTCCATTCAATCTCCGTGATGCCATTTGTGTCATTGCGATACGTCTTAACAAAAATAGCATTGAACAGGAAACCGGCATATAGCATCCAGCAACCTCTGTTCTACATTTGATTCACCTGCGTTCGTCGTTGTGTACCTGGGTTGTGTTACGCTTCAAACGAACATGCTGTTGCAATTTTCATGACCATCACTAGCGTTGAGTTTGATTTCCAATCGGCTATGAATAATGTTTCTGCACAACTGAGATTCGACAATGTATTCTGCTGTTCTTCCTGTTACCAAACAAGCACAAACATGTATTCACGTGGATTCCCATTCCCATTGGAAATCCCATGGGAATAAAAATTGATGACACAATTGGGAATGGGAATGGGAAGGAATGGGAATCACCCTGTATATGAATGGGAATGGCCTTTATCCCATGGGAATAAATCTCAGCCCAGACTCAACCAACAGCCTGCTATTTCTGCATAGCAATATGCAGATAGGCCTATGACAATTTCGTTTCTGACGACTGATGATGATTTCTGGTTGTAGTACTAGTTGTAGTTCGATTATGAAGATATGACAATTCTGCTTTTGATGACAATTCTGTTCCACTCGGAACAGAATTGACATCAAAAGCAGAATTAATAGAAACTGTAAGATTCAACGACAAACTCAGTGCTATGATATTGTATTATGTTGCCCGAGTCTTTGATACGCCATGGGAATAGGAAGGAATTGGAATAGACCAGTGGGAATCCCATGGGAATTGGTTACAAAATTGGGAATGGGAATGGGAGGGAATGGGAATTGACCATGTGGGAATAGGAGGGAATGGGAATGTAAAAAGCCATTCCCGATCATCTCTACTGTCAACTCTGTCGAGGTCAGAAACCGCGGCTTTTTGTATCAGCGCATGTCTTGATACAGCGTTATAACGCGGTGCTGTTCGACGATGGTTTTCCCGATGACTCCATCTTTGCTTACTTTTACTTAATTTTTAAACTCCCTCGGGAATATATTTACCGAAGGTCAATAATAATAATTGTTATTATAATTTTCCGGATTCTTCGATGTTGCAACAGTAGAAACTTGTTCATCTCTAAAACAGAAGTTCACTTGTACAAGTTCAAAGTACTTTTGCAGCAGCTTCCTGGCACGCGATATGCACCGCTGAAATTTTGCTGCCTGTAGCAGCTTTCTTCTTTTTCGTCAGCCACCTTTTCCCATGACATTATCGGGGCGGACACTGAAATCTAAATCATATCCGAAAATGCAATGATTTATTAAGAGATTTGATCGAGCAATACAGAACCGCCGGATATGACAACTGCACACTGTGTCTTTCGTGAAGCAGTGTTAGGCTACATGTGCTGGTGGCGGTGTAGGCTAATATCACTTTTCCAGGTTGACGTGTCGTCGCCTGGCCAAGCCCCAAGCTCGACACACCACCAGCCAATTACCTCCATACCTACATACAATTACCTCCCGACCTATATATTGGCGTCGTTATCTGCTGCTACTGCTGATGCTAGCTATTATCACGACGGCTCATAACAAGCACATGACATGTATGTGAAGGATTGAGGGGCGCCTTCGGAAAGGGTGGACGTTGATGTAACGCAGAAAGTTGTAAACAACATTTTTATTTAATCAACAAAAGCAAATGAATATGTCTCCAAAATAATGGTGAAGTCAATGCCTCCGCTTTTGTACATGTAGGCCTATTTACTAACTGCGTAGTCTGCGTTAGCCATCAGCGTATATAGGCCTACAACAAATATTAACGGTGTTTATATAGTCGACAATTTTATACGAGTATTATTCGAGTATTATACGAGTACTGATTATTATGCACTATATTCAGAAAAAAACACCGACATCATCTTTTATATCTCTCAGAATTATGCATTGATGCATACAAAAATTTATGTATAAATGTACGGTCGATAAATTACAGATTACGTCAGTGTAAAAAAAGTAAATATTCATTGCGGTCGATAACGTAATTATGACGTCATATTTGTAAACATTTGAAAAATAACGGCCAATATTTCATCTCTCAACGGCCAATAATCACACTAGCAACTTGCATATGGCAATATTTTTGTCAGACATAATATGCTGAACAACAAAGTAGATTAATCTTTCTCCGTTTTCATCGCATAGCCTACGTAGAAGGATGTGCATCAACTGAGGGGCTTCTGTAGCACAGAGACAGGTGACTCGGTGAGCCAGGTTGTCGGATGCCAATGTCTGCATGATCTCTTAATCGCGTATATGGACCGTCGGGAAAGCTGCAGTGCAGCGGCGAGGCGGCATATCCGATGAACTTGAGTGGGCATACGAGCGGGGCGACTGAAAACGCGGGAGTGGAAAACGCGATACGATACGATACGATAGAAGAGATTAACGTGGACTCAAAAGCTGAGTATACAGCTTAATCAAGCACACGTAGCCAGAAACTAAAACAAA
>Ga0056114_1001124_pt1 | contig 11505 bp, 7 predicted proteins | sample WorMetHERISLAND1_FD_77005 | JGI IMG/M metagenome (GOLD analysis project Ga0056114, IMG submission 77005) | Marine gutless worms symbiont microbial communities from Max Planck institute for Marine Microbiology, Germany - Olavius loisae HERON... ...
ATGTGATCACAATTCACCAACGTTACAGACAGACAGACAGACAGACAGACAGACAGACAGACAGACGACATGCGATCGCAATACCGCGCTTTGCACTAAAGTGCATCGCGCGGTAATAAAAATGACATGTTGTTAAACTGGCCATCGCATTTCATGACCTTGAGACATCTGTTTTGCAATATTGTTGCATAAGAACTAGGCCCCTGCACACCTTTCCACCCTCGGTATCGACAAACTACGTTTATTTTAAAACTCGTCTGTATGCCCAAATCCTGATTGCCGATTGTTTCGGAAGAACCGCTAGCTTCCACCGCGGCTACCTTGTTAGAGTCCTTTCTGCAGGTGCTCTCTCATAAGCATGCTAATTGGACAAAATACGTCCAGCAAGCGTGACCATAAAACTAATATAGCAAGCGGAGATTGCATGCAAATGAGGCGATTTGCAACACTGCTCGATCATCACTATAGAGAGACCCAACCTGGAGTTGCTGCTGTTCGACTATAACGGAGCAAACCAGGTGAATAGCACAATGTCCAAAGTTCTATACCCCACCCGCGCAGGAGTGATCCCATCGGAATTTTGTAGCGCCGATTAGACTCAGAAACATTAACCGATTGTCAAAATTCTTTCACTTTCATGGTCAGAAGAAAATTTGCATAACGCCATCACTAAAGATCCCACCACACCTCAAATGTGTCGCTACACTACCTTGTGAAATGTCATGTGCCTTAAAAGCAACAACAAGACGACTTCTGTAACAACACCTTAGGCCTAAGCGTTGCGGGTGTCGACCTATACACACCAAAGTGGGGTCGACCATGGACAAAATATAAACCGAATGCCAATTTTGGGGGAATTCGCACTGTAGCATAGTTACAAAAACCTCCATCAAGCAAATACCGTGGTCAGTCAGTATTTAAATACATACAGAACTTTTACTTCAAACACTGATTGGAATATCACACATAACCAGACTAAAAGTTCACACATATGTATAGTATCGGCGACAAAATCATGCAAAAATTTGTTTTTCAAAAAGTGGGCGACATGTCCCCCTGTCCACTCTGCGATCGACGTCCATGCACGTGTCTGACGGCGACAAGGCAAGAATTAAGGACGAAAAGGATTAATTTGTTCAGAAGTCGAGGACCTCCGAGTCTTTGCGAAAGCACTTCACTTGAATGAGCGGTCGGCACTGAATCGAGTCACCTTTAATCACGATTGGACGCTTGACGACCGCTGCGTATAGCTTTTTTCTGGTCTCGTCTCTCTGAAGTCGTTCGTTCGTCTTCTGCGAAGTCGACTGACTGATCAACCAGCGGCGCAACGTGACGACGACAAAGCCGCCTGTACTCTGCGCGAGCAATTAGAAGCGGAGCCAAAGGGCATGTGACGTCGCTGCCGAAGTAGCCTACGTACTAATGTAAGAGCTAGAGCTTTTCAGCAGTGATAAATGAGCGGACAAATTTATGTCACTGATGCATATAGAATTCCGAGCTAATTATCTACTCAGTCGATTTGCTTTCCTTACATTGTGAAACCAGTGCGATTGTCATTGGTTTATTAAAGGCTATACTTACTTACTTACTTACTTACTTATGAACGATTTTTGGACATGTAAGAAAATATTGACGATTTGCTATATACTGTACTTAAAGTCAACACTGTTACCCGCACGATGCTCTTGCATTGCTATCGTAAGGTGTCCGTCTGTCTGTCTGTCTGTCACGATCCGGTATTGTATCAAAACGGCGTAACTTAGGCCTGTCGTAGAAATTCTTTAGCGATCTGATAACCCTGACGTTCTGGTTTTTCGGAGACCAATCGGCATTACGAAATTCCAACGCTGTCACCTCTAACGGAGGCCTTAAATACAGGTCGAGTAAGAACCTTGAGTTTTTACTGTGCTTTTTGCCTTCTTAGACTCAGGTGTGATCAATAACGTGGACTATGCACTATTGATCTGGCTAGCCGTCACTTGCGATCAACAGCGTAGAACCGTCGAACCGTTGTGATACACACTGTTCTGCGGCCATCTAACGGTCGGATGCATTAAGTGTTGGTATGTCCATCCGTCTGTCCTACACGGTATATTCATAATTAGCTTTTGTTTCGTGTGTCCGTGTGTTTCAGATCGTACTGACACCACTGGCACTAGCAGCCTGTTGCCGCTGACAATGAATGAAAATCGCAACATTTTATTACTCGGAGAAGTTAAACCGGAAAAATCTCAAATTTTGCCATCTTCGACTTCTTGTCAACGAAAGATTGACACAAAACCATGGAGTAACCGTGGCGCCAATGCAACCAAAATCATATTTCACTTAATTCACACAGTACAGTGCATGACAACTACTCTATTTCATCGAAAATAAACTCATCCGTTCTGTCTTGCTACTAAACTTGTTGGAGCCATTCCAATCGCCGTTGGTTGAGTGAATACCGCGTCAACTAAGTGAAATAACACCAACTCGCACATCACTAACAGCATCATTCATTCATTCATTCATTCATTCTTTAAAGAAAAGCTGACAAACGCAACTTCTGACAGAAACGAAGAGTGAATATCAGAGGATAAAAAAGAAAAAATAATAATAAAAACATTTTTTCATGGACATATCACATATAGTCAATAGCTGTCTCTGTAGAGCATGCAAATGACACATTCACGATCATTAAGATAAGGTCTATGAAGTTTTATTAAGCAGAAGTTTGTCATGAGTGCATGCGAGATCGGCGGTAGTATTCGGTAGGCTATTTGCGTTGGTGCTGTTGTCATGAAATAATAAACTCTTCTGTTCTGTCTTGCTACTATACACATTCCAATCGTCGTCTCTTGAGTGACCACCGAGTCAACTAAGTGAAATAACAGCAGTTCGCACATCACTAACAGTATCGGCGATAGTCGGTATTTGTGTTGTTGGTATTGTTGTTGCTAATATAGTTTGTCAGAAAGAAACTCGAAGCGGAATCGATTGGCATCGCGTGTCGCGATCACGGAAATTGTACTAAATGATCGTGTAGTCGCCTCTAATTCGCTAACGACTAATATTATTCTCATCGCCTTTTCTTCGACTGATCGATAGAGTGGCCGGCCAGTGCCGGACCTTTTCGTCGAGTGAATTCAACGTAGGCCTACTCACTCGCGATTGGTATAAATAACTGTTCACGAACTATTGTCATCGCTCATCGCTCACAGGAGACAAAAACGCGGATAGTAATCACTGCTTCGGTTCTCATACGTCAAGGCTTGTTTATACCGATACAAATACTCAATTCGACGTCTAGTTGAGTTGTCGCGCGCCATCGACGGACGGATATACGTTATCCGTCGATTGCGCTGCGCCGTGTACAACAATTTCCATGTTCGTAGCATACGATGTCAATCGATTCCGTTTCAAGTTTTTTTTCATGACAGTGTTCAGTAGTAACTATGGCTACTAACGTATTTGATTTCGAAAAATACTCGACCTTTAAATCCAGTTCAGACCTAATCAAAGTCACCAAAACTAGTATATTAGAGTCTTATACTAACTTTGTGCTCGAAAATGCACCGTTTTTAGCCGACCGTACTAACGTTCGCGCTTATGCTACAGTGTTGCGTCTGTCTGTCTGTCGACGTCGTCTGTGATGTTATGTATCGTGGCTAAACGGTGCGTCCTAGAGCAAAAGTACTATTGAGAGCCTATAGGAAGTCGTATATGAGAAATCGATTGGTACCAAAATAAATGACCTTGACCTTTGTTTAGAGGTCATATCAAGGTCACGTCAACCATTGCGCTACATTTGACGTTGAATATCTCGGAAACCGTTAGAGATAGAGGTTGTTCCAAAGGACTACCAATAGGAAATTACATATGGGCTATCTTGAAAGGTCAAGCGCGTGACCACAATACGCTTAGAGCGCAATATCTCGAAAACCCCTAGAAATAGAGACTCCGTTCCAAAGACTACCAATAGGAAATGGCATATTGGCTATGGAATGGTCACGCGACCGATGACGTCACGTGACCTTGAAAGGTCAAACGCGTGACCCCAATACACTTAGAGCGCAATACCTCGAAAACGGCTTGAGATAGAGTCTCTGTTCCAAAGGACTACCAATAGGAAATGGCATATGTGCTATCAAATGGTCACGTGACCGATGACGTCACCTGACCCCAAAATGTGCTGTGAGGCAGTACGGTCGGCTATCCTAGCGACAGCTTGGCTTCTTGTAGATATTCGCCTTGAATGAAAAGTACAGTGATCTTGAAACCGCGACTATGGGTCACACAAGGTCATTGGAAATGACACTGTTCGATAGACCGCATATGAGTTCGTATTCACGCTGTATTGTAACTTTGGCGTTAGGTTGTACCGTTTCTGGGCGTGATATAGCTTCAAATATCAATTTCTCCCACCTCGCGTTGTTTCGCGCTCTGCTGCGTAGAAGTCCTGTCAAATATCCATCCGAACAACTTTTATTGTGCTGAAACTAGACTCCGCTGAAAACCACAGGATCATAGGTCTCTTTCTGTGCCACTTAACCCTTTGACGCCCACTGTTGCCATATGGATGTAAAGCATCCTGTACGAGACCGGGTTAAGCCGTCATTTGAAATTTTTGACATCCGGGCACTCTGATGCTCAGCCCTGAGCTTCAGAGTGCTCGGCTGTCAAAAATTTCAAATGACGACTTAACCCGGTCTCGCAATGATGTTTTTGTCGCTGTACCAATATGGCAACAGTGGGCGTCTAAGGGTTAAATACGAAACTGTACTGTAGAGATGAGAATTATTATTTTTCGTGGTGTATTATAATCACCAAATTTCTGAAGTTACAGACAATATGACGCTATATAGAAAAGTGACTATTATCAGTATGCAGTAAGTTCGTGGTGGGGTTTTGCCTCCGCAGCTTTATTGTTATTATTTTAAATGTGGTAAACGAAATTTATCACATTGGTTAACGGCATAACAGCGCCGGTTTCTTTAATGTGCTATTTTTATTGTATCTTCATGATCTGATTCTGCGTCGTTGAACAAAATTCCACGCAAATCAGACAATTTGTCGCTGCCGACTTATAGCCGAAATCACTTTTCCAAGATGGCGCCCATCTCAAATTTGGAAAAAAAATCGATTTAGGTCATATATTGCACCAAATTTCATCGCAATCCGCCCAGTTTTTCTTTTGACGTGTGGCGATATAACGATTGTCATGACTGCCCGCCATGTTGGATCTGTGATGACGTCATAATATTTCATATGGTAGTCGTTCTGTGGTCACAATATTGTCCAAATTTTTCACGTTGTTTGGTTTTGTATGCTCGGAATGAGATACTTTGCTCGGCGCCATTTATCTGCTTTGCTTTCAATGTTTTGGTGCTAATACTTTTGTAGTGCGTCGCCGTCACGTATGATCGCAGTGCATCAAATCGGTCGCTCTGTCGTCCGTAAGCGTTACGACGTGTGCGATACGATGCACTGCGCGGAGAAATAATGTACGCGACGACATGAAAATCGTTAGAGCGAGGCGTTCGATGACATACTCCACTGAACGACGCAGCTGAGCTGGCTGTCAGCAGCATGCGACTGGCACGAGGAGATCCTGCCTTGTTTAACGTACCATTGCATGAATCGAACGTCGTCATTCAACGATTTTCCTGTATTCTTCGCTGGTATCAGTAGTGTTCTCTGTTGAGCTTGCACCGTTTACTGTACCATAGCTTAACTACAGATGCCACGAAATGCCTTCGATATCAATTATCTGCTGTTTCGCGACAATGGCACCGTGATGTCGAGGTTTGAGGCGTCGCGGAGGGGGGGGGGCAGCCGATGTCCACTTCGGCGGGCGGCGTTAACCCTTTGACTGTTGCCATGTGGGTACAGCTCTATAAAGCATCCTGTGCCAAACCGGGTTAAGCTGTCAGTGGCAATTTTTGACATCCGGGCACTATGACGCTCAGACCTGAGCGGCAGAATGTCCGGATGTCAAAAATTACAAATGGCGGCTTAACCCGGTTCGCTACAGCATGCTTTATAGGCCATAGCTGTAGCCATATGGCAACAGTGGAAGTCAAAGGGTTAAAACTATTCATGCACTTGTCTCGTGGTCCATCTTCATTCGGCCTATATTTCAAGCCATTTTGAGCAAGTTCGTACGCTACTGGGCGCTTAGAGGCCAACTCAGCCACCTCACCTCAGCTGAGTGTTAAGGGAATAGGGTCTTATACGTGCTGGCTGCAAGACGAATGTGTTGTTCGTTCGCCTCTGTAATTGCACGGCAAATCAATGGCCGCGAAATGCGATTCGGTGTCATCGGCTCGTGTCAGTTGGTTTCCGAGATGGTAGAGTGCAGCTGAGGCTGTATCCAAGACCTTTTATCGTGACTTAAGGGGCCGCTAAATGACTACAGCAGTGGAGCCGAGCTGCCCGAGGGTGTTACCACGAGACCACCCATCGTGCCGCCGTCGTGGTCGGTCGTAATCCGATCACAGCGTTCCTCGATTACGTCACCGCCGAGTACCAGCTGTTGCCATGGAAACCACTTGGCGGTGAAACGGAGTGTGCATGATGTAGCCTAGGTAAGAGGTAGTGGCGTCGTCCACTAGAGGTGTGCGCGTTTATTGTTTTTGGTTTAAAAAAATACCGCCAAATCATTGTGTATATACTATTCAGTTTACTTTTTGTAAAACTGCTACAAAAACCAACGTATTGCTAAATCAAACATCCCGTGTACAAGAGACTAAATAACAAACGCGTTTCATACAGTAAGTAAGTTAGTAAGTAGGAAAGTGGTCAAATTGACTTAATATACACTGATTTTGAAAAGGCATTCGATAAGGTCCCTCACAAACGTCTAATTAGTAAACTGTATAATGACGGAATTACTTACTTACTTACTTACTTACTTACTTACTTACTTTACTTACCTACCTACCTAATTACTTACTTACTTACTTACTTACTTAGACAAGACAAGACAACGTCATCACAGGGCGCAGGACAAAGCCTCAATGCCCCTCAAACAAACTTAGGCGTTGTCTTGTCTTGTCTTAGTAAGTAAGTAAGTAAGTAAGTAAGTAAGTAAGTAGGTAGGTAGGTAAGTAGGTAAGTAGGTAAGTCGATAATTATGCGATAAACGCACAAGTTGGCAAGCACAATAAGACTAGCGACTGAATAAGTGGGCGATCAATGGATAGATGTTATCCCTGTAATTTCGGTGAAATTTGTCTTGCTAATCTTCCCATGAAGAATTTATCCGGCTTTAACTTTTAACTTCTTTAATTACGCAAAAGAATGATCGCGGTATGTAATGTCTTGTATCGCGGTGTATCGAACGACGTCGTCGAAAATATCGCGAGACGGCGCATCACTGGGAGTGTGATCTCGCCCGGGGGCCAAATCGTCTTTACGCTGACGCTGGTTTTATGTGACATCACCTGCAGATGAGCAATCAGTCGGAAATTGTCGCTGTCAGTCTCCGCAGCAGGTCACGTGACCCGAGAGTGTGAAGTCACTGGTGTTCTGACCGTTTAACTCTACAGCGAATGCCGACCTGTCGTATTAATACGATATAGCTTTTGTCTATACGGAGCTTTCCAACAATCGCCTATCAGTTGTGTCTGTTCTAAACAAGACAGCTGTGCTATCGCAAAGATGACCGCGCGATGCGCGCTATATAAGTGGATCGAATGAGCCATTGAGGAGATATGGCCATTCTAAATTTTCCAAGATGGCGGCCACCCGCCATCTTGGATTTGATGTAACCAGAAATAGCGCCATTCGATCCGCGGACCCTGAAAACCCTACCCTTTAACCAAACATGAAGTGTATCGGATCACCCGTTGCGGAGATATGGCCATTCGCGTAGGTTGGGGCATATGGAACCCCCATTTTGGAGGAAGGGGAGATCGTAGGGGTTCAGCGATGGCACCATTCGAAAGAGCGATGGTGGTTTCCTATAGGCTCTCCATTGTCACCGTTGCGCTATCTGTAACCATTCGGCCGCAATTTGCGATCGAATGTCTCCAACATGAGGGGGTCATTTTGGGCCAAAATTTCTGGGTGTTCCCCTTGGAGTAGACTCCCTGATTTTGGGCTTGCAGAGAGCGAACATCCCAGGCTAACTAATGGTGAAATTATTTCGGAAGAATTCCAACCTATGTGATCACAATCCACCAACGTTACAGACGGACGGAATGACGGACGGACGGACAGACAGACGGACGACATGCGATCGCAAGACCGCGCTTTGCAGTGCATCGCGCGGTAAAAATTAAATTGAAACATTTTATTTAAACTTATTTACAATATGACTTTCTTTCTTTCTTCAAATCCTAAACTTACAGTGTACAATCCGTCGAATACCGTCGCATATTGCAAGACCTCATATGCTTCAATGGGCAAAGGAAGTGCTGAAAAAGTCATTGAGTTCACATGATTGACAAGTACTCGAGGAGCTGTGCTATTAAACGAGCGACTTGGTAGACGGCGTGCTATATTGCTTGCTTCAGCCACCAAAAAGATGACACATCAGTCACGAAGTCCATTATGTTGTCAAGTCTATACGAGCAGTTTTAAACAACGCGTCGCGACGTTCCGTTGAAAGCTTTCTGGTGTTCGCAAGGCTACCGCCCAAGCCAGCGCGACTACGAATAATGACTTTCGGTTCAAGTAATTTTACTGCATCGTCATCATCATTAGCAGAAAAAAACAACATCAACACGTATATTCAGGGTCCTCTTTAGTGATTTTTACCGCGCGATGCACTTTACTGCAAAGCGCGGTCTTGCAATCGCATGTCGTCTGTCTGTCTGTCCGTCTGTGACGTTGGTGGATTGTGATCACATAGGTTAGAATTGTTAGAAAATAATTTCCCGATTACCTAGGCTGGGATATTCGCTCTCTGCAGACTCAAACATCAGGGGTCTACTTCAAGGGCAACACCCTGAAATTTGGGCCATCCACCCTTGTTGATTTGAGCGTCGGAGACATTCGATCCAAATTGCGGCCGAATGGTTACAGATATCGCAACGGTCACAATGCAGAGCCCATAGGAAACCACCATCGCTCTTTCGAATGGTGCCATCATTGACCCTACGACCTCCCCTTCCCCCAAAATTGTGGTTTCATATGCCCACAAGATACGCGAATGGTCATATCTCCGCAACGGGTGATCCGATACACTTCATGTTTGGTTCTAGAGTGGGGTTTTCGGGGACGGCGGATCGAACGGCGCCGTTTCCGGTTCGAACAAATCCAAGATGGCGGCCGCCGCCATGTTGGATAATTTCGATTGGCCATATCTCCGCAACGGTTCATACGATCTACCTATATAGCACGCATCGCGCGGTCATCTTTGCGATAGCACAGCTTTCGTGTTAGCCAATAGGGGCTGCAGCGTTGCACTCCGTCCGCCCGTCACATGCCTCCGATTTTCTCGATATAGGAAAGCCTTATAAACTTCTATTGCTGTAGAAACATTGTGCAGGACAGGAGTAACTAGGGATCAAATTTGAGATTTGAAAGTCAAAGGTCAAGGTCACTGGGAACGAAAATGTAAAAATCGTTTTTCGCACATATCTTCCTCAAAAGTGGATCGATTTACGTCAAACCAAGACCAAAATGATCACCGGCCCATTCTACACAATACACATATATATCGTTTTCGCAAGCGAATGGTTCTTTCTGTGATAATCTGTAAATATCCGGGAGGGCCAAATGTCGCAGCGGCTACCTGGTCGTGTGCCTACTTGTCTTGTTCGATCTCATGCATAGTACATTAAGCCTGAGAGAGATCTTCATTTAGCAATTCATCAGGGAACAATTGCAACCATTAGCGTTGGGGCTGTTGCTCGATGCTGTTCGGTAGCTTATGACTCCCAGTAGTCCCACTTTTTTCTGTTCAAGTCAGCCACATTTATTTCTCTCCAGACTCCCGGGGAGTTTGTCGCTGCGTGTCCGGAATACGTCCGCCAAACTGACCTGCGAGAACTACTATATGGTCTCCAGCCAAACTCATAAATAGCGATCTATCTCAGGACTAAATTGCGGCTTGGATTTACGACCTTATAAACTTTAGTCGGTACAGTTTACAAAAAGCTGAGGTGTCGTTGATAAACCGCTCAATGTCTCTTGACATTACTAGTCATAACGATTCAAACAGAACGGTATAAATGACATACAACGTTTATCACTTGGCAAATGATGTAAATGTTTTCGTATGACGTAGTCTGTCTGTGATGGCTGAGTCCCGTCTGTCTGGGTCTGGGAGCAGGCTGCTAATGTAGGCATGGCATGATGATTCCAGGGGTTTATCCAGCCACCCCATAGGGGTGAAGAACTCCCCTGAAACAAATTTACTCGCCCTGGAGAGGGACCATCAACTCCCCCAATCCGGGGGAGGGGACACCCCTCCCCAGACCCCTCCTCTGCTCCGACTCGTGGCGGCCTTCGGCCACTCGATCGTCCCCTGAGAGTTTCATACCCCCTGAAACAAACGGCTGGATAAAGCCCTGGGTGATTCTAGTAAAACGCTTCGTATGAACTGAAGAACCACCTACTCAGCCGCTGTCGTCCTGTCAACGCCGCCGACGACAAACGTCAACGAATAATCTTCGTCTGACAGTGTTATTTTCAGCTCCACTCCACTCCCTCTTTCCGCAACGACTCGAGATTGCGTATCCCATCACTGGACATATCGCTATTTAACATAGTTTACAAGTGATTATTTGAGTGGTTGTTGTATATTGCAGTGCGGGCGGTTTTCGCGTTTCGATTACTGGCGACGTACAAATAATGGAAGATGAAAATATTATCTAACGCCTGCTGTCAGCTGTGATGCGACTTTATAAAGATAGTTTCTGAAGGTGACAGAGCAGTGGGACGTGGGTGACATAACTCAGTTGATAATATCGTTTGACCGCTTCGTTACGAAATCGATCAACACTGCGGCGTGCAGAGACAACGGGGGACAAACGGACGACCAGGCGCAGTGACACACGGGCCGTCGTCGTGTCGCCGACGACAACTGATTTATTCGAGCGCTATATCGATGCTTTTTTTCGTCGTCGTGGTCGCCACAGAGCCCACAACCGTCCGTCTATAGTGGTCGACCGATGTCGATTGGCACGCCGAGCACGGCGCATCGATCCACCCGACACGACAGCGCTCGTTACTCGCCGACGAAATTTACTTTCGACCGCACGAATAATTGTTCCGGGCGATTTGGGAAGTCTTGACTACACGCTGCTATAGTTGGATCGCTGGTCGGAGACGGCACAGATCTGTAGCCTAACAGATTGACTGAATATTCATTCATTCGTTCGTTCGTTCGTTTTAATTCAGGCAGCAAGGCCCATAAACAACGGACAAAATCAATCACATAAAAGCACGCACAAACATTACAAGAAAGCCGTGCTGCCGCAAGGAAACCGCGCGATGCCGCAAGTGTTCTTTTCTGTTGAAGTTCGCCAACAACATTCACTACAAGTATAAGACTAGCCAAGCTTCGAAAGCGGC
>Ga0056114_1001125_pt1 | contig 11504 bp, 11 predicted proteins | sample WorMetHERISLAND1_FD_77005 | JGI IMG/M metagenome (GOLD analysis project Ga0056114, IMG submission 77005) | Marine gutless worms symbiont microbial communities from Max Planck institute for Marine Microbiology, Germany - Olavius loisae HERON... ...
ACAAGTGAACACATTATTTTGACATTCGAACAATGTTTCTTTTACGTAATTCTAAAATCTGCTCAAGTCACTTAGATTGCTTTGCTTCGCCAAGTGGTCTTTTAATGTCAGTGGTCTAGACTGGTTCACTCCAAGTAGGCTACGCTGGTGCCACATGTGGGCGAAAATACAGGTGTTTTCACGGGAAATCTCGCGAGACTTCAGTGCCCTATAGTCACACGCTCTCGCATCAATGGCGGGACAACGAAAATGGCCAAAATTGGACAGTATTACAACGAAATAAATACAGTACACGTGCACTTACCGGTAACTCGCAATATGGTCCGTCGTGCAACCACAAGCACGAGCAGCACAAATACAATACACGTGGCCACCGCAGAATCTCGCAGTCACATACATTTACTACTCTCCAAAACATCACGTCCAGCTCGTCCTAAGTTGCCACCTTATATGATCAAAACAAAAATAAACTCTAAATCACCAGGCCACTTCCTTCTAAGGTCGCTGACTTGTGTTGTTGAACACGTAGGCACCAATCGGATGGCGACATGCCTGCGACGTCACCTGTACTTGACCTGAAATGTGGGATGTAATGCATGTATGTTGTTGATTTGAAGACGACATCGTAAAACATTGGCACCATTACTGTGGCGTAATTAACTATGTCCATCCTTTGACTTACAACAATCATAGGCTTTTTCATCACTACTAGATTCACTAAACAATGAATTCCCATTTTAAAGTAATAGCCAACAGCTCATGGAGGTTTATTGATGTGACGACGCAGCCATATTGTCAGTGTTACTGCCGTTGCGTTTGTTTCCTATGAGGCAGATCACGATAATCTAACAGCGTTGACATAGCACATGACAAATAGAGTATAAAACGCGTTGTTACAGAACGACTTCCTGTGTCCTGGTCATCTGCCATTTCTTGCATTCCAAGTTTTTCAACATTGCCATATTTGCTGACGATCCATCAAACGTCAGCAACACTGCCAACACACCAGCATGATGCAACCGTGACAGACATTGGGTAACTAGAAATACAAGACAGCAGAAACTCATCTCTCTCGACATTCACTATCAATAATGATCCGGTGTACAATAGCAGAACTCCATGTATGTGACATTGAAAACAAACATCTCAACTTGTAACTGTGTATAATACTGATGATGTTTATCCAGCCATCCCTCAGCCGTCAGGCAGCAGTTGGGATGCTGTAAAATCACCCACTGAGAAGTCGCGCAATGAATACGGGACCAACGATGCTGACTGTTCTAGAGATTTATAACACAGTAATAGACCGCTAAAACGGTGAAAAACCCGCTAAACTAAACCCAAAGCAAAAAAAAAATCAACACAGAATAGCAATAACAAGCTCTGTATAAAATGTTGAAAGGCTGACATCTTACGAAAGTCATAGTCATTGTCGTCTTATAGTAATCACATGATCACACAGTGGAACCAGATCTGTGAAGACATACCTAATGGCAGCAGAAGTCGATCTTTATTGTCTGTCTTCTTATTAAGTGACATCGACGACTGTGGTCGCAGCAGGTTTAATAGTAATGTTAGGATTATTCTCAAGAGAAGAAATAGCCAATCTTTCCTCTCAAGAAAGGCTATCAGAAATATTCTTAGTCTTGCTGGCTGATCAGGTATGGGCTGCCAGACATGAGAGTAAAAAAGACGGAAATGTGGTCCAACAAATCCCTCTCAATCTTGGTGGCTGTCAGCCCGAAGTCCGTGTAACTGGATCACATGACTTCTCTTTGTGGTCGCACGGGGAAATATCTGATTACAGGTCGGCAAAATACAGTCGTTCGGATCTTCCATGGCTGGCGTCGGTGGGATCGCCGGAATCGGTACCGCCGTTGTCGAACAAACTAATCTGTGTTTATTGAAAGACAGTACTCACTGAGTTGAGTTCACAGAATATTAGAAGTCTACTCCTTTTGTCCACTGAAGAGTAAAAACGGTTTGTTCTTATCTGAGTCGCCTTCCTCAGCTTCTCAGCCTAAAGAACGACTCTCTGTCTGGAGTGTTGAGAGTATCTGGTTTATGCGATTTCAGAGACAAACTCTAATAGCCAGGCATACTCACTTACTTATCTAAATCATTATCAAACAGCTTGGTGCCCATATAAACGACACTGGCAAGTGCACACCTTTGGTTTATCCACGAACTCCCTTGGAAGCAGAACGACGTGCTATACATTCAGCAGCATTGGCTCTAAGGTAGTGTGGATCTGCGTCACACACTGGAGTCGTCATCACAAAAAATGTTGATAAACAGCACATGCTGTACTGTAACACAGTCATCATTGTGACAACATCATTTTCCCGGAGAAAATTTCAATTTTTCTAGTTTTCCCTGAAGGCGTGTGTGAAGACGATGTTGCAGGAGTTTCAGACAGCTGTATCCAAGCAGAAGAAGCCGAAGGGTCTGTTATTTGAAGTGTTGACCGTGTGCAGTCTCTGCAGTCAGTTGTGTTGGGAGACGATATGAACAACACTGGCACACTTCATGGTAGTTTGTGTCTTCCGCTATAGTCGGCAGTACAGCCTGGAGGTAAGCTCTTTGAAAACACCCGATTGCCTTCTGTTGAGGGTTCCGCCAACCAGCTTTACTTCGTGACGAATGTTGGACCAGCTGTCTGTTCTGTTTGATCCCCTGTGATCTGAATGGCACTGTATAGCCTAATTGTGCTGATGTGCCGTTAAGAAACTACTCACTCACTCACTCACTCACTCACTTAACACAATATTTTCTTCTGTTGAGGGTTCGGCCATCAGCCACAGCCATTTCTCTGTTGACTGACTCTAGAAATCTACTGGGATCTGCAGTTATACACCAAACGTTAACAACTCGTTATTATGATACAGTCAGGAAAACTGCAGCTCTTCAATTCATTAGAGTAATTCAGCCACTTTAGATGCCATGTTTGTTATCCGTATTATTTTATAATGTTTGGTATACTACCTGTAACTTGCAGTTCATAACATTTGGTACAACACATGTAAATGACAGTAGGAGATCACATCACTGACATCCCGGCTAGCATAGTAAAGTGGCAGTTAGATGCTAAATGTGTGATGCAATGCGTGTGTGCTGACTGATTTGAAGACGACATCGTAAAACATTGTCACTGTTTCTGTCTCCACTCGGCACTATAATAGCCTAAGTGTGCTGATGTGCCGTTAATAAATTACTCACTCACTCACTCACTCACTCACTGTCTGCACGTGCTCTCTTTGACTAATACCTATTAAGAAGCTGTATGAGACCATTTTTATTCCTCCCACTGTGGTCTAAACCACACATTTCGCAGGCTTCTTGTAACTCAACCAAGCGCATTCTTCTAAACGTCGCCATTTCGTTAAATACACGCGTACAATGCACAATAAACAGTAAGCATTGTAATACAGTTAATTGCCGCGTCTCAAATGGACAGCACTACAGTTAATAATCAATAATTACACGCTGAAACACTTGCCGGGTGTCTTTGAAGTCGGTGCGTAGTCGAGTCGGCGTAGTTGCAGATAACGATGGTCGTCGGTTTCACAGCAGGTGTTAATGGGACCTCGTTCGTCAGCGACGTACTAATGACCGCTCAATCAGGACGGCGACTAGTGGTGTCTAGTCTCCAGTAATGGCCGGCGTGATTCGGTCGCTGGACGTAGGCGCACTAATTGTCCGCCGTCACCGCGTGTCGTTTGCCGATGATCGGTCGGCACGTCGGAAGACAGTAGTGACGTCGAGAAGACACGGACAGCTGTGGTGACTGTCACCTTGTGTCTTTAGTCGTTGTCGAAGCACCGTCAATCTCTCTGTCTTCACGATCCCATTCAGTGGCCACCATGCAGACCTTCTCCCTCACCCTTCTTGGTCAGTTCTAGGTAGCGTGGCCTGGTGAGAGATGGTCGCCAAGGACGTCGGGGGTCGTGGCTCGGACTTTAGGATTGTCTGACGCCTGTTTCTCATGGTGAATAACGACAACTCATAGTTTATTACGTTTCACAGCTGACATGATTACAAATGAGACACGTGCGGTCCAACCTTATTCAGATATTTATTTATTTATGACAACTCATCTATGAAGTCGACTCTTTCCGATTTGGCCCCCAACGTCCGAATAATCCCATTTTGCTGGACCCCATCCTTCGACGCACAATATCTCAGTTGTGGGCCAATCACATACCCGCTTTACTTACTGTACCGCCCCCTACTGCAGTTGTACACCAAACGTTAACGACTCGTTATTACAATACAGTCAGGAAAACTGCAGCTGTTCAATTCATTAGAGTAATTCAGCGACTTTAAATGCCATGTTGGTTATCCGGATTATTTTATAACATTTTGTACACCACCTGTAACGTGCGGTTTACGACGCTTGGTACAACAAATGTAAATGACAATAGGAGATCCCAGCACTGACAACCGAGCTATCAGTAGTAAAGTGGCAGTTAGATGCTAAATGTGTGATGCAATGCATGTATGCTGACTGATTTGAAGACGACATCGTAAAACATTGGCACTGTTACTGTGGCGTAATTAACTATGTTAAACACTACCAACCTTGACTTACCACAATAATAGGCTTTTTCATTACTACTAGATTCACAATGAATTCCCATTTTAAATAATAGCCAACAGCTCCTAGTGGTTTATTGACGATGCAGCCATATTGTCAGTGTTACTGCCGTTGCGTTTGTTTCCTATGAGGCAGATCACGATAATCTAACAGTGTTGTCATAGCAGATGACAAGCAGAGTATAAAACGCGTTGTCAAGCAGTTACAGGACGACTTGAACTTCCTGTGTCCTGGTCATCTGTCATTTCTTTGCATTCAGAGTTTTTCAACATTGCCATATTTGCTGAAGATTCATCAAACGTCAGTGACACTACCAACAGACCAGCATCATGCAACTACTATGTAACTAGGTTAGCCCTTTCCATTCCTCCAAGACCATCAATAAGAAAGTACCCTGCTGGTACTTTAAATGCATCATTCACACCCACTACCGTAAACGTTAGTGCCTCCTTTGCAACTGACATACTGTCATCATTTAGCCCTGTTCCCCATCCCACGCCAGCCACAAGCTTGCATGTGGAAGCAAATGAGATGCCCATGAAACTTCGAAGGAGACGGCTTGCATCACAATACTCGCTCAAGATATGCTCGACTTTGAGTAACCCAGCTCGAAACTGTGCTTTCGACGAGCGGTTCACGAAACTGTTTTGACAAACGTCCGAACCAAATCTGCCAATGTTAGAGCTGACTGCATAGGTCCAGTGAATAACTCACCTGGTAAGTGTCAGCAGACAGCCTCGTGTCTCCATGATAAGAATGGCATTCTGTCCATTCTCACCCTGTCATCATGGTCAGCTGTCACTGATCTCCTGCTGCAGTCCGTCAGTGACTGAATTCAACAGTCTCTCAACCAGTAAAGTGAAGCAGCCATTTGCAGTCGGTAGCAACAGATGCTGAATGTGCGGTCTGACGTAGATCTGAAAAGCACGCACAACACGTAACCAGTGAAATGAGGCTTTCACTTCTGTGTATATGCAATGTGTATTGCGTGGACTTTGTACTGAAGTGTGTACATTGAGACCAGGAAAGTCTGCATGGCGTTGTCAAGTTTTGGGCTGTGGCACTTTGTGGGGAGTTGGTGACGTTGTGCAGCTCAGGCTGTGATGATCCGAGGGATTCTAGAGACCTTGGTCACCGCAGGCAGTTGGGCTGTGATGACTTTGATGTCCGATGGTTTGACGTAACTCTGAAGACGTCAGACATGTCTGGCTCTGACGGTGATACAATTTTGAATAAAGGAAGGGAAGCTAATATGCACTGTATAGGCTAATTGTGCTGATGTGCTGTTAAGTGTCTACTCACTCAACGCCAGCTTTTCTCCAGAGGATATTTACACTTCAGTTTTATGCAACCCAAGTGGATTAGGCCACTAAATGGGTAGCTGCTGCCAGAACATTTTACCAGTTGGTCTGTTTGGTGTTCTTTTGGCTGCTGGCAGTAGCTCACTAGTGGAAGGAACTGAGGATGGCGAACTATCCCCGTACAACTCCAGTTTTCTAGTTACTAGTTCTCTGAGAACATCTTGCTCGACATTCAGTATCAACAATGATGCAGTGTACGATAGCAGAACTCCATATGTGACATTGAACACAAACATCTGAACTTGTAACTGAGTATAATACTGATGATGTTTATCCAGCAAGCCCTCTCTTAATAGGCAGGCCAAAGATTGCAAGGACTGTGCCCCTGACCAATTCAGCATCTGCTAACTGTTTTGCCGTTGGAGTCAGCGATCACTAGAGTGTGGCTATCACTCCAAGAGGTTAGCAATACTGGCAGGATCATCCGCATTGCTTGCACTCCTGTACAAAGGGCACTGAGGAAGTGGAGCTTCTGTATCTGTATTTCCAGTGTTTGAGGCATGTACCTCAGCCGATATCAGCAAAGCATCAGTATCATCAATACCATGCAAGCGTTTACCGGCCAGTGTGGTATGTGGTTAGGTACCTCCCCTGTCAATGGTTTTAGATGCCCTCGGAGGGACAACAGGACTCTGTTCAATGACACTCAAAGGGTCCCTCTGTACTAGTTTGATACGCCAGATCACGAAGGGCCTGATTCATGGTGGTATCTGTAATCCTGTTAAAACGTTGATGTTTTCTCATGAACCGTATACCTGTGGCCTCAGCCTCAGTAACATGTATAGTATCATAAGCAGCTATTTCACTGAGATGTGAATCCAGTTTATCACTCGGGTGCAACAGATGAGACCTCATCTTTGAACTTCTCTGCTGAATCTGATAAGGTTCTGTTATTTTATTGCAGTTCGATGATCGTTCAAAGACTGCATCGTCATTCAACAAGCAAATCGTTTACATGATCAATAATATAGATCTGAGTCAAACAGAGTAAACCAGTATGTTAAGTAATATTATAGTCTGCGTTATGAACAAACCAGTCGAAAATGTTGCACGTATGTATTATGTGAGAGCGTATAAACTTAATTGAACTGCATGTGAAATGCGAATGTACCACGATATGGCATGTATGACGGTTTATATAAGTCTGTGTATTTAGTTCAAAGTTTGTCAGCTGAACGCAACATGCAGAAGCTCTTTCACAGCTAGCGGCAGATATTTGCCACTACAAAGGGTGTACCTAACAACTACAGAGACTACTGCACTAATGTCACCAATCCAATTTACTTTACCATTGTTTGTCAGATGTCACTACCTGTGAAACGATACTGGAGTTTAACCCTTTGATGCCCACTTTTGCCATATGGGTACAGCTATAAAGCATCCTGTGCCAGACCGGGTTAAGCCGTCATTTGTATTATTTGACACCCGGGCACTCGGACGCTCAGGGCTGAGCGCCAGAGTGCCCGGATGTCAAAAATTGCAAATGACGGCCCAACCAGCCGGTCTGGCACAGATAGCTGTATCCATATGGCAACAGTGGGCGTCAAAGGTTTTCTTGGACTGAGAAACTGAGTGCAGCAGATCTGCTTAATCCAGTGATGTTAATCCTTGACATTGGCGTTGGCCTTAGAAATTTGGCCTTGTCCAAAAAGCAAAGGCCAAAAGTCTTGTGCGACTACAAAATTCGCCTTTAACTGCCGTCGAATCCAGTTTAGTGAATTACAATTAAATGTCTGCAGCGGGTGTCCTTGTGTTCGTAGTTTATTTAAAACCAGAAGCAGCAGAAAACATCGCAGACTTAACTAACAAAACAACATAAACAGTACGACTGTATCCACTGTGATCATCTGATTGGGACGGAAGAACGACTGATGCACTTGTCGGATGATGTCCTCCAATAGCTAGACAGCAAATTCTGACTGAATCTGGTAAATTTATTCAACTGGAAGCACTCATGCATATAGCGTTACTATTATACCTTTTTCACGACATCCAACATGAATGGCACTGTATAGCCTAATTGTGCTGATGTGCCGTTAAGAAACTACTCACTCACTCACTCACTCACTCACTCACTCAATCTCCGCGGATGTATTCAGTTCTGATATCGAACTCTTGGTTTATCAACACCCATCTGGCCAATCGTGTTGAATGTTTCGTCAAACTGTTTAGCCATTCAAGCGTACGATGATCTATGAGGATTCGTACAGGCCTCGTAATCTTTGACCTCGCCAAGACTCAGTCCTGCCTAAACCTTATTTGCTTTGGGCGTACGATTGGCGGGCAAGTATCTCGACCGCTCACTCTTTGAAACATCATTTATCAACAGTGCACGCTCAAAACTCTGAAAAAAAGACAAGTGGATCATCATTCGACATCTTCGGCAAAATGTTGTGAACTTCCGGTCTAACAGGATGCAGGTATGTTGGTCCCCGGCTGTCCCGCAAGCATAACAGTTCTTTCTCAATTTCAAACTCCCCCTCTCTGGCTAATTGCGCCCTTTTATCTCTTTCCCTCTCTCTTTCCCTCTCCTCCCTCACCACAGCTGACTTCAGTTGCATCTCGCGAACTGAATCCGTCTCTGGTGAGTCATCATTGCCTGCGACAGGCATTGACGAAAAGCCAGCGATGCTCTCACCATCACTTCGCAGATCGTCCAATATATCTGCGCCATTCTACACGTCATCCATCACCTTCCACGTCGTTTCCATCCCCCTCTCTTTCAATCCTCCTGTCATCATCAGTTGACATTGCAATAATACCCCTTTTGTTGAGGCCTGTGAATACTAAGCCTCGGGATGCACAAAAATGTTTTAACTCGGCAAGGTTATGTTTACTGTACATATGTAGTCCGTAACACAATAACGTGCCAAGATAACAGTGCAATTCACTCATATATAGACTAGGCCTAGCTGCTACAACGCTGCGCTTTACGCAATACTCGCAAGCTCGGTTTAACACTGCCGTCTATATACACGTTTACAGTTCAAGGTTGGCCGCGATCATCAGTCGTCCGATGTCGTTCCGATCCAGTCCTAGTCCTTTGACCTTGACGTCGATCACCTTGAAGTTCACTCGGATGGTTGATACTGGCTGAACTCTGCAGAGATGACCGTCACTCAGTCGAAGCGCACTGAAAGCAGCCGTCAACTGATGTCGCCCATGTCGTAGGAAATACACAGTCAGTGCCAGGTGGTTCATTTTGTCGACGACAGATTTCTTTCGACTGCAGTTGTGAATCATCAGTCCAAGATATATTGGTGTCAGACGTCAGCTGCTCAAGTGCGAAGGCAAGTCGTCACTCCAGACATAATGACGTGTGTGTTGAGGTCTGTTCAACCGTTCACGTTTAACGCTGTTGAAGCTGAGCAATGGAATATGCAGCAGTCTGTTCAGGTGATGACACAGGGGCGATCCTTATGTCAATCAGTGTTGTACCCTTAGAGAAATGTTGCTACGAAATTGAGTAAAGACGGAGGAACACAGTCACGGGAACCGAACCATCCGCTGAACTTTGGGAACCTGGTTGAACGTCTCCCTGTGCAGGATACTGGCTGCTTGTGCAATGCACATACCGTCTGTTAAGTCATCAGACCTCATGAACTGCAACTCCTGCGTTCTCAAAAACTCTTCACATCCAGCCTTATCCGCCCACAATCTGGGAACTGTCTGAAGCAGCTGCTCCTTCAGTGGCGTTCGACTGATGTTTTTTCGTCTGTGTGTACATCCAAGCTGGTAATGCGGCTGGCAAAGAGTCTAGTGAAGTCAGGAACTTCGAAGACAGGAGCTGTGTTGCTGTACAGACACATTTGTTATGTAAAGTGGTGTCGCTTAATTTGGGCCGCTCTATACACATGCAGCAGCTACGCATACAGTTCTCGCTGTCAGAAATGCTAATGATTACCTGCTTGAGCTGCCGGTGATCGCGTTTCACTGTCGACACGGCGTTGAACTGTTCAGCGACCGTCGACCATGCTGCATCCTTCTCACGCGTCGTCAAACCGTCCGTCCGTTTACACTCAACCACGCTACTTACTAAATCAACCAGAAGTTCGCGTTAGCAGCAGTGATATTTGCAGAACGCTTCTGACAACCACTTTCGTCTGCCGTTACCGTCGTCTCCAATTTACAGCCAGCGAACGTCGTCATTGACAACCGCTCACGTGACCCTGACTAGCCAATAGAACATGTTGTTGTTACAAGTTGACTGCCAGCCCAGCTATTTTTAGCGCAGGTTAACAAACCGAAGTTAAATTGCTGATGGTGCAACGCGAGACGTTTTTAACTCTAGGTTAAATAATAACTGAGGTTTGTAAACCGACGAATTCAACCGACGTTGGTGCGGCTGGCAAAGAGTCTAGTCAGGTGCGGGAGTTCGAAGACGGGAGCTGTGTTGCTGTACAGAAACATTTCCTCAGTGTACTGGACTAATTCAGACATGACAGAGCCATAGGTGAATCTGTGTGGATGAGGTATAGATGTTGATGAGACTCTTTGATAACTGCGGTAGCTATTGCGGAAACAGGTGTAACATTCGTTGTGACATTTTACTTCCTTGGCTGTGAAATCGGATGAAGCTATTTTTGCCAATAATTTCGTGTCCTGCATGTCAACAGCCTGTGCGTGAATTTTAGGCCCTATATCTGCCATATTACATATTAGCCGTTGGAGCTTGTTTTTACTTAGCATTTTATATTATTCGCTTTTACCGTCTTCTATATGCTATTGCATATAAGTTACTATTATATCTTTTTCACAACATCCAACTTGAATGGCACTGTATATAGCCTAATTGTGCTGATGTGCCGTTAAGAAACTACTCACTCACCCCCGTGCTATCGCAAAGAAACTGCGCGATGCATCATGTTTTTCCTGCGCCTAATGACTCTGATTGTTATTTGCTTCAGCTTACGATAGGTCATGGCCGTTACAGCACTGGCAGTCATTAGTTGACTAAAAGCAGACTGAATGTGAAACTAAAAATAAATAAATAGACTGATAGACTATGCCTCCGAATTTTCGGGGGCCTGTAGTTTCGTGAAAAAGCCACGTCCCCGAAAGTGGAGGCAGTAGCTTCATAATATTTGTGTAGAAACTTCTCAAACTCAGCAAAACTTTCAAACGTTTGTCCCTCTACAGGTGTATCCATGTTTTGTATCCGAACTACACTTATTATACAAGTGTTATTGCATTACATAACCTAAACACAAAATAAACGTCCCGCGGTCTTCACCACCGGAAACGCTTCACCCGACTGACAGCTGTGTGCATAGTCTAACAATAGCAGCTCATAAGTGGAGCATAAAACACGTTTATCAACAGTTTCAGAACGACTTGAACTTGCTGTGTCCTCGTCAGCTGCCATGTTTGTATTTACATCAAAGTTGTAGTCAATGTCGTACTGTTTTTTGAGAACAGTGACGCCCGTCACGTCATTAACAGATTTGGGGGTACCGCGGCGGCAGCCCCACCGCCGTTCAGGCCTGGCAACCCTGCCCTCTGTGGGAGCTGTCCCCTAGTCACCCCAGTGTGGCTCGGTGGTGTAG
>Ga0056114_1001126_pt1 | contig 11503 bp, 6 predicted proteins | sample WorMetHERISLAND1_FD_77005 | JGI IMG/M metagenome (GOLD analysis project Ga0056114, IMG submission 77005) | Marine gutless worms symbiont microbial communities from Max Planck institute for Marine Microbiology, Germany - Olavius loisae HERON... ...
CTTTTAGAGGTAGGAACCCTTTAACCCCTTCCCCTCCCCTCCTTTTCCATTCCGCGTCCATGTAAGCAGGAGTTCGGGGTTTCTCCCCTGGTAAAATTTTTTCAAATCTAGATGGCTGCAGGTGAAATTTGATGCATTTCTGGGCAAAATATGACCACTCAACAGACGCATTGTCTTGGGTGCAGACAGTTTTAAAATAGGCATAGGGCCTATTTTAAAACTATAGGCCTATTTGACTATGCTGAGTCTCAGGAGACGAATAGTGGCGACTGATGATTATTGAGATAATGTTCATATGGCAAATTTTTCCAAACTCTCCTCGCAACGGTGCAATGAATAATTTTGACAGTGCTATAGGTAATATTCCACTACAGAACGAGTCTTACTGCGTGATATCTTGTGGCGATTTGCGACACAATGCAATGATGTCTCGGCTCTGCTCTTACCAGCTGCGTGCGTCCATTCCGTCAAGTCTTTTGATACGCCAGATAAAATCATAATTATGAATAAGCCTATGATACAAGTCAGAGTGATTTTAATGCCGAACTGGCATTTTACGCCGATTTCTGAATACGCAAACGTTAATCCAGAGTGCAGATATCACGTAACTGCTATTGAATTTGATTAAATTTTTTTACATGAAATTCATTAATTATGACAATCCAAGTAAGAAGTCGCTAGCATTTTTTCATTTCACAAGGTAGTCTAGTAACATTGTATACAGGCAAGACGCGAATCTTTAACTGAGTTGTGGCGCAAATTTCCTGCGAATTTGTCTGTGAAAGAATTTTTGACTCACTTATAATTGAATACTAAATGTGTATGTCGATTTCCAGATTTGTTTACCGCAGTTGGAAACTCGACTTTATGACACAATACAACAAAGTTTTTAGCCAACCGTACTAACGGTCGCGCTTGTGCTACCGTGTTGCGTCTGTCGTCTGTCGTCGTCTGTCTGTGACGTTATGCATTGCGGCTAAACGGTGCGTCCTAGAGCAACAGTTACTATTGACAGCCGATAGGAAATCACATATGAGAAATCGATTGGTACCAAAATGAATCACCTTGACCTTTGTTTAGAGGTCGTTGTTAGGTCATGTCAATTATTGCGTCACATTCGCCATTGAATATCTCGGAAACCGTTAGAGATAGAGGCTTGGTTCCAAAGGACCACCAATAGGAAATGGCTTATAGGGTATCAAATGGTCACGTGACCGATGACGTCACGTGACCCCGAAAGGTCAAACTCGTGACCCCAATAACCTTAGAGCGCAATATCTCAAAAGCAGCTGGAGATGCTATTTAGCAACAATCGCTGATTACTAGATAGTCTGCTGTGAGACAGTACGGTCGGCTATCATAGCGACAGCTTGGCTTCTTGTCATAGCGAAAAGTCTACACGGACCGGGTCTTCGCGTTTGATGAGTTGCAGGTAATAAAAGTCTACAACCGATCAACGCGTCTCTGACTTTTGTGACACTTTTGTGACTCATATGACTACGTTATCTCGAGAGTATCATGTCAGCCGCGCAAATTTCCGCTGCTCTCGTGTTGCTGCTTTTCGTAACTTGTTCGTAGAAATAATTCCAACGTAGCGAGTGTTTGAACTATAGCGAAACATTTGATGCCTGTTGGTGGATGTGTGAGCGCAGAAGACCCGACTGGCACGGATCCACGCAGCCAAATTGTTAGCAAACAAGACATTTCTTCGTGGAAAGCAGAAAGCTGAAGCGCTGCTTTTGGCTCGCGAGAGTGGACTGGACGGCGCGGAAGACCTCAACGACGTGGACGTGTTCCAGCTACAGCATCACCATCTTCTCACTTGTCTAGAACGAACCACGGTCAGCTTCTCGCTGTCATGTCAGAAAACTATAGAATGATTAGAGATATACGTTGATATCTTCAGCTATATTGACTCATGACCAGTGATGTAGTCCTCGAGGCAATTGCCTTGCCTCGAGGCATCTCGAGTCAGTTTTTGCTGCCTCGGCCTCGCCTAGTCCTCCACGTTTGCTCTTCGAATCTGCCTCGAAATGAAAACTTTGACTTTGACGATTTCTCAATTTCTTCGGCAGGCCTACTTGAAATTAATTGCTTACTTAATATGTAGTAATCTGAGTTTTAAACATCTGAACTACCATTCAGTGAAAACAAAAAAGTACATAAAAACTGCCAGTTTATGATTACATCTATTATGAACTGCGCATGTGTGTATAGTAGCTATTATTCGAATTTCACACTGTTCACGAATTTTGTGCGATATGCTGCCTCGCATCGTCCTCGAAGACACTGCCTCGACTCTCGAGTAGGCCTACATCACTGACAGACACCACAGCACTGCTGTGGTGTCTGTCACACACCACAGTGTGTGACAGACGGACGGACGGACAAAACTGCTATACGATGTCGCAGAAAAAAAACGATGAGTACAAATAGTCAAAATAATCAAACCACTTACCGCATTGGCACGTGGGTGTGACTGTGTATATCGTTATACAGAAATATTACCTGAGAGATCTTACGTTAAACACAGCTTGCTGTAGCCTGTAGTTGCTTGCTTTTCTGTGCGATCACTTTGCACAACGGCGCATCGGATCTGAAAGGCCACTATAGCGATAGATAGTGCTGATGTAAATTCGGTAATGCGGTCCGTCTAAGAGCCTCGGGCTTAATGTCTAAAAAGGATAAATGCAGATAGTAGATTTGAAGTGGCACTGATCGACGGCTTGAGTGGCTGCAGAGGTGGCACTGATAGCAGGAAAATACACAGCCCCGATAGCGCACACGATATGCGACGGTTCCTGCGAATTCAAGATTACATTTATCCGTCGATCCGTGCATTTTTGACGATTTGTGATTGGTTATTCGTCTCTTATTGACGTGAAAACGACAGGAAGGCTAATGAGTGAGTGTCATATGGGGAACTGTTTACATGGATGAGTTTCCGTGTTTGAGTTAACAAACTTGGACGAAAGAGACGGACTGACGCAGTGCAATACGTAATGCGACTTTCTGTGTGGATTGCTCCGACCGTCATCAATGTCAACAGTAATATAAATTTATATAGCGCATCTCTCTGTCGCGGTGAACCGATGCTTGCAGGATCGCCGATATCCGAGTATCGAGTTGGGGGTCGGGCGCACTCAGCCGAGTCTGTCGGTCGACGAGCGCCTGCTGCCGGCCGGTTTGAGCCACGACACGGCTGCCTCGGCGCCGTGGCTCACCAGGCGATCAGTGTCCGGACCTGTCGCCCGCGTCTCTGTTGCTGCTGACAACTCGTCTCCGACTGAGAACACAAGATGCTGCAGCTGCTGGCTGTGTCGCAACGTTCTACGACGGCTCCGGGTAAAATTTCATTCATGTTAATCAACATCAAACTATTCACTACTGACGAATATTATTCAGCATGTGTAGCGACATTTAAGAAAAGCATTTCGTTGAGCACAAAATATACTTCACCAGAAAATAACAGTTTAAGCAAGAAAACAAACAGTAACTAGAAAGTCCAGCTATTGATGATTGCACAGTACTGTAGTTGCGCAGTTTCTACTATACGGCAAAGCATCCACTTACGTACACGTTCGCATATAAAGTCTGCATTGCAGACTCTGCATGCCATTTAAAACTGCGTATCTTTTATTGGTTGAGAAAATGATAGACGAGTTCCAAAATATGACGTCAGCTGATCTTGAACACTGTTGTAACCCTTTAAAGCCTACTGTTGCCATATGGGTACAGCTATAAAGCATCCTGTGCTAAGCCGTCATTTGTAATTTTTGACATCCGGGCACTCTGACGCTCAGTCCTGAGCGTCAGAGTGCCCGGATGTCAAAAATTATAACCCGGTCTGGCACAGGATGCTTTATAGCTGTACCCATATGGCAACAGTAGGCTTTAAAGGGTTAAATACAGTACAGTAGAGTACACACATAGATAATACATTTCTGATGGTTGCGGTGGAGTTTTCTATGCAATCTGTGATGCGTGTGACTGCTGAACAGAGATCAAGTTATGCAGATGACTGGGGTTGAGTGGTTATTAGGACTTTGTGTGTGAGAGACAGGAGTTTGTATCCGATAGGTTCATTAAACGTCATCCAGGTAAAATACTTAATAGGAGTGATGTGATGTGACATACTCTATTGTTTGTTTAAGATACAAGAGCTTAGTTGTAGACCGAACAGTAGTCAAGTTTAGAATGAACAATGATGATACTGGCCGCTCCGGTATCACAGAGGAGTTCGATACACGAAGTTCACAGATATGAGAATAACAGGATTTGAATGAAAAGATGCGATGTGGTCAGATGTTCGCCAAAAACAAAGCTAGCAGAGAGGCTGTTGTTGTAGATGCGTTCACTAGTTGTTCACTCTTATCACTGTGCTGCGGTGTTCACTAGTCCATGAATATTTCACGCGGACAGAGTCAGAAGCGCTAAAATGAAGAACTGGAAATTGACGGACTTAGCAATAAAACAGTGTAGAGCATTGTACACACTGGCACGTGTACGGTGCTGTGAATGGACGATATGAGCTGATTTCACTGCTGTAACGCTAGGCTAGTGTTAACTGTTTGTATATGTTTGTTATTAACTCTTGAAAGCTTTCACAGTGCAATTTGCATGTAAATAACACATGCAGTGTCGGCCGTTCAGCGTTCATGACACAAAACGTAACAAGGCTGTAAATTTCGTTATGTTTCAGCTTATAAAATCCCAGTCCGTCAAATTCCAGTCTGTCATTATTAGTCCCCCCTTCATATGAACGATTATACAACTACCATTTATGCATAAAACAACACCTGAGGTCTATGTCTCTCGGACGCAGTCGATACGTGGACGATGTTAGTTTATTGATTTGTTTGTTTGTTGGTGACAGCGGCCTGATGCTGATTGGTCGGACGTGTCCTCAGATCGTCGTATGTCCTATGCTGGTGGTTCCTCGAGGCGTAACACTCGCGCCAGCCTCAACGCTATCAGCACCGGTCGTTCGGCGCTTAATACTCGCTCACAGCTCGACCGTCAGCGCTACGTGCACAACGTCGCCGGCGGCGGCGGCGGCAGACGTGAAGAACAGGTGCTCGCTAACTCGACCACTCAGCCACCGCGCCCGCCCGACGCCGCCGTGCTCGTCCTCGATGACACGCCGCAGCCACCGCGTCATCGACCTCCCGTCATCGAGCTGCACCGTCCACCGCCCGCCGCGTCCCCGGCCGACCGCCGTCGCACGACTACAGCAGCTCGGCCGAGTGGGACGACGACATCTCCGCCGAGCGACGACGACGCCGCGGTCTCGTCGACGTGCGACAACAACCTTCATATCTGCGACAGTGACGTGACGACGAGCTATAAAACACAACCACATATCGTATGAGGTCACGTTCATCACACTGACGTGACGTGTACGCAGACACAGGACCATGACCTGGATAACGAACGTATATCCACCGACGAGAGCCGAGCCATTCGGCCACTCAGCTTCAATTTGATGCGATTATTCAGCTATTTCGCGTGACAGACTCCTGTGATGATGACGATGTGGACGACTACTACAGAGCTTATTTTGAGCGCAGAAACACAGCGCGCTAATTTTTTGGCGTCGGTCTCGAGACCGAACAAATAGTGTACAGCAGAACGTTTGTGCGTGAATAACGGCACGCAAACATAGTACTAACAGCATCTGGGGTGATTTGGGTAACGGATACCTTTGAAGTATTATTTTGCTATGTTATAGTATCTGTCAACTGCTAAGAACAAGCCACATCTATAGGCTGGTCATGATATCGACCACCCTTTGTATCATCATCTGCGTCGTTGAACAGCCACTGGCGATCTATAGATACACTGTAAACACTGTGTTATTATGCGGCCCTTCGTAAGGGGCCGTAATAAGTGATGAACCCGTCCGTCCGTCCGTCTGTCCGTCCGTCAATTGCTTCCGATTTTCTCGAAACTTGAAAGCCATAGAAACTTCTAACTTAATGAAAACATAGCGTTGGACAAGAGTAATGAGAGGATGAAATTTGGGGTCTAAAGGTCAAAGGTCAAGGTCACTGGTAACAAAAGTGTAAAAATCGTTTTTCGCGCATATTGTCGTCAAAAGTGGATCGATCTACGTTAAACCAAGAGCAAAAATGACCAACGGCCATTTCTACACATATCGTCGAGTACATTTCATCAGCGGAAATGCTTCGTTTTTGTGATAATCTGTAATCAATAATTATCCGGGATGGCCGCATGTCGGAGCGGCCCCATGGCCGTGCGCCTACTTGTTTAATGGGTGTCGTTCGGGTCTCTGTGTTGGCCGTTTATTTCTGTTTATCGAGCGCTAAATGGCGAGCTATTTATCGCAATAGCTGTGTTTTTAGACGATCTGAATAGGGAAAGAGTTATGGAAAAAATAAGCAGAAGGTTTGATGCATACACAAGCTTGTTTATTCGAGGATTCAGAAGCCAATGACACCATTAATTTCGGTTAAGTATATGTCCGCTTAGAGAATGACCTTGGATAAAAAGAATATGTACAGATATTTTTGGAATATATGTGAAAGTAGCTGTACTCAGGTCGGGCACGAGAGTCTTTTAGTGGTGCAGGAATGGATGGCCGGGTTCTTCAGAAGAACTTACGTGGAGATTGAACCCAACAGAAATCTTGCGGTTGAATACATGTGCAAAAACAAATCAGTTATGATCTACCCATACTTATGTATGCTTAAATGTCGCGCTTTGATGACTGGTTATGACAGCTATTTTAATTTTCTGTTTAGTTATAACAGCGAGCTGCTAGAACACTTGAACTGAACTGTCTTTTCGTTTCCAGGCCGGAGAACGTGCTATTTTAGTTATGACTTTATAGTTATAGTCATTAGTTATCTGGATATCTTAGTTATAGTTAAATGCAATAGCACTGATAACCAGTAAGTATTTGCAAGTCATCTTAACGAACAACTTTTGCACTTTAAGTCTGTGGGTGGCACAACTGACATGTCCGAGAGAACGCAACAGTTTCTCCTGTCTCTGTGAATTAACAATATTATAATCAATATAATGACATGTTTTTAGTTTTTATGTTGCCTGTGCCGCTCAAAACTGTGGATGATTGTGTTCATGTTTCTGTTTCTGTGGCGACAGCCGCAACTGACTATCACAGCCAATGCTGATGCCGGCTCTTAATATAGTCTTACAAATTACACTGCGTTGAGAGGTGCCGTGCGGCTGTCCTCCCGTCAATTACTGTCGAATTAACAACAGGTTCGCGACAGTCACTGTGCTGACCTTAGTTTAAATACATCTCGCTCAGCATTTCAGTCCGCTATTATGTTACAGGCTACCAAATCACGAGTATAGTCTTCTAATTACATGGATGGACGCTGGAAGTGTCCGTCATCTAGGATGCAATTTTATTGTTTACTGACATTCGCCACCTATACAAAACTGTTTTTACGATACGATACGAAAGAAGAGTTTAACGTGGACTCAAAAGCTGAGTGATCTGCTTAATCTAGCACACGTAGCGAGAAAAAATATGAAAAAGAAGAAACTAAAACAAACAAACGCCAGTGCCTACTGACTTAGTTCAGTACGGGTTCAAGATCCGTGAAGGCAGTCCAGAATGAGAATGACGTAATTTTCCATCCTTCATATGTGAACTATGAAGTGTAGGCCTAAACCACTCTCGGACTGTGCCTTTTTGTTTAAATATTACAGAAACCTGCTCGAGAGAATCTTTATCAGCGACATGTTTGCATGACTGGTATAGGCTAAATGGTGCGCGTCCGTCGTCCCAAGACATCAGCAACTCGCCGCTAGCGTTTATAAAACCTGAACGCTACGCTATATAAGCTTTCGTATTTTCTTATTTGTTCACTTTTATTCGCGTGCTGATGCTGCAAGGAGCTCAAATAGTCGTTGCTGAAACTGTCTGGTGAAGAGGATGACGACGTGAATCAGTTTCATGTCGCTCGCGATGACGCAGTCAGCGAAACACGCATCCGAGCGAACAGGCGAAATAAAATAAGATTGAAGGCCGCGTGGCCGACACGTTATGCGACTCTCCCGGCAGTTAGCAGAACCGTTCTGTTGGCCGAGTGAAGCTGGGCCGGGTTTAGGCGATGGATATTATACTGTATGAAGTTGAAATTTTTCTTTTTGTGTTTCTGTGTTGTTGTGGTTGTCCGCGATACGCCTCCACGTCAAGAGCTACTAAATTTGACATTTTATTTTCAATCCGCTGAGGAGAGAAGGAATTCCGACGAGCAATCAAACATTGACTAGTTGGTAGTTGCTTGTAAAACTGGGCAACTGGGCAATCTATCACAAGTTTGAAGTATAGCGTGACTGTCCGTAAATGCTCAAGTGCATTTGCCTCGTATAAGATATGCTGCCGTTTGAAGTTTGACACTAAAACAGCAACTGACCTGCGTCTGCGAGATCTCGGCATATGGATAACCAGGATTTGTATCAATTCTGAGATGTCTAAGCATTTTTACCCGCGCGACGCTATGCTAGCGCGGGTAATAGCGATCGTAACGTGTCTGTCTGTCCGTCCGTCACGCGCCGGTATTGTGTCAAAACGAAGAAAGCTATAGCGTCATGATTTCTTCACCGTCTGGCAGCAACATGATTCTAGTTTTCTGATGCCAAATTTCATCCCGACATTCTAAGGGGTTCCCCGAGCGGGGGCCTCAAACAAAGGAGGGGTGGGTAAAATCAGCAGTTTTCTATCTTTAAGCGTAAATATCTCAAAAACGGTAGCAGATACGGCTATAGTTACAATTATTAATGACTGATAGGAAGTCACATATGGGCTTTCCATTGACACCAAGATCGATGACCTTGGATGACCTTGAACTGCTGTAAGGTCAAATTTTGTCGGAATTTCGCCTGATTTTGTGATTTCGGGAAGCAACAACGGCTAAATGAACGAAGATAAACCATAATGTCTGCAACAATATTGTAGCCCACTAATTTATACTTTTTAGTGGTGTATAAATTGTCTTGATATCTCATGGCGTTCCGCCGCTAGGGGGCGTCAAACAAGGGAAGGGTGAGAAAAACAAGCTATTTTCGAGCTAAATGGTAGGAGATACGACCAAAGTTACTATTAATGACTAATAGGAAGTCGTACATGGGCTTTCAATTGACACCAAGGTCTGTGACCTTGGATGACCTTGAACTGCTATAAGTTCGAATTTTCTTGGAATTTCGCGCGATTTCGTACATTTGGAAGGCAACAACGGCTAAACGAATGTCAGAAACTGTCAGAAACAGAATTGTAGCCCACTAAATGTGCTTTTCATCGATGTATAGATTTCGTTGATATTGCTAGGCGTTCCTCCGCTAAGGGGCTACAATTACATTACACCGCGTCACCGGGTTTGTCAGCGACACCTGGGTTTTCTTGTTATTCTCAGGCTAGGAACAGGCTCGGGACAAACAAACGGACGATAGGTAGACGGCAGCGTGCAATAGGTCTTAGGCCCTGCTAAGGGGAGGTCCCGTTACAATATATTCGGCGTTAGCAGATTCCCAGCAGACCAATCGTTCAGCCATACAGTACACAAATAGACTGTCTATAGCCACGGCACGGCAAGATGCACTGCCAGCACATCCTCATGAACCACCGATGTAACCGCAGTCACGTTTTTTTTCGAGATCTTCTTGATTTCCAGCGTCACCTTCTCTCGCATCATCTGTACGCATGATACAAAACATAAATGTAGCTTTTTAACATGTACAAGACTGTGTGTTTCCGGGCAAGTCAACTGAACCGCCTGTATCGATGACCACGGAGTACGTAAGTAAGTGAGTAAGTAGCTTCATATAGCGCATGATGTAGGCCTAGGAGTGAGATTTCAGCATACTTTTGGTCGTAATGCTTGTCTCTATAGTTCTGACTATAACCGGGGCTTTGGCATAATAACACTATACAAGCGTGCACATGGGGGCTAATAAGTGTAAAAGTATTCGGCTAGATATATACACCACTAAATTATGTCATGTTGAGAACTGCAGGCAAAGTGTGAAATTGCTTATTAGCAGGCATCTCTTCGACTGCTTTGCTAAATTGCTGCACAACACTGCATCTGGATAGCATGTCCCATTCGTGTTTGCTAGCTGCCCTGCTCTCATACCAGCCGATTTGATGCAAAGAACCAACACTTTTTCTCTGTATGTTTGGCATTTGATTCATTTGCTAGAGTGGACTGATTGAAGGAGAGTAGAGAAAGACTTACTTATGCGGCGGCAATCAGACGGTCGAGCGAGCGGCGTTGATTGCCCAATATCCACGTGATTAATTGTCGTCGTGACGACGGCAGTAAATTGGACGCAATAACAGCGTGGAATAAGCAATGCTTGAAAGCGTTGGCAGTCCGACTGGCAAAGACCGATTCATTACCACACAGAATGCTGAGAGTTGAGCAAAAACACCAGTGTAAGTGTGTCGTCTTACCGTGTTTCTTGGATGTTGACACCAGTTATATGTTATTTGACTAACATGTCACTGATTGACACTAATACATAAGAATAAGCTTATTCACTCACAAATACTTAACGTTGTCGGGGATTATCGTAAGTAGGCCTATTGGTCAGTGGTTGATTGCGTTTTTTTGGTTCGTTTGTGAGCAAGATAACTTGAAAAATTGTGGACGGTTTTAAAATAAATTTTCAACACCGATCCATATTGGGTCACGGACAAAATCATTACATGTTGGTACCCCATAATGAGGCGATATGCCTCGGGGTCGGTGAAAGCTTTCGTTCGAAAATTCGAGCACAGGTCGCGCACGCGCAGCATAGCTATCAGATATAGCCAATAACTTCAGTGCCAAAAGATTTTAAAGGATCAAACTCACACCATAACCCGAGAGATCTCAGGGGCCCATAGCCCAACAATTTTCATATGCGCAGTCTCTACTGTGTGATCACTCGAGCTACCGATACCAAATTTGGTACGATGACACACATGTGGTTGAGTGGTCAACTGACCTAGAATGATCTTTCGAATCCAATATAACAGTAGACGCTGTAGGTAAAACACTTCTGACATTTGTAACAGTTTTACAAGAAAACCCCGCGATCGCTGACAAACCCGCGCGGTTTGTCTAAGAACAGCCACAGCGAGGCTTCTAAATCTACACTGTGTCCACGAAAAAACTATAACCATAGACAATGTAAGATAGAAATGTCAAATCTGAACGCATCCTGACCAAATTGCGTGTGCTTGATTACGCATATATCTGCCACAGAATTGCCAAATTTCATAAGAAAATATTATTTATTACACGAGTTATAAATATTCAAATATTGACGACAAAATATTTCAGTTTCCAATATAGCGTCACAAACTGCAGTTAGGCACTCAGGCGTCCAGCCCACAGAACACGTAAGACAGTGCATTTGTTAACTCATGAAACACCAGACTTCATCACTCCAGCTCTGTGGCCAGCCAACAGTCCTGACCTTAACCCAGTCGACTACCAGATTTGGTGGAAGCTGCAGGAGC
>Ga0056114_1001127_pt1 | contig 11499 bp, 6 predicted proteins | sample WorMetHERISLAND1_FD_77005 | JGI IMG/M metagenome (GOLD analysis project Ga0056114, IMG submission 77005) | Marine gutless worms symbiont microbial communities from Max Planck institute for Marine Microbiology, Germany - Olavius loisae HERON... ...
GGGGAGGGGAGGGGAAGGAGATGGATGGCCCCCCCTTTCCAAAATCCTAAATACGCCACTGATTACAAGTCAGTCAGTGGAGGCAGGACTGGCGGTTGGTTGGCTACGGCAGTCAACTCCACTCTAGTACAAGACTCTATAACCTGATTCCCAATTTCAACATCGGTGGATTGGTTACTGCTAAATCACTCTCAATCTCCTGGACAGGTCACGGCCACTACGGTGCTTGTCACAAGACATGCAGCTTTAGCGTCAGTGAGATAAGGAGGTTGTCATCAACTGGCTGGCATCATTTGGTCCCTAGCATCCAACAGAAGAAGTGAAAGGCCAAAGATGACACCTACGAAACACTGGCAACCCCAGCATCCAACACATTTAGATCAGAGCTGCTTGACGACTGGACCAGTGCAGCTGTTGTACCGAGATTCAGACATCACACATCCACTGATCAATCACGACAAAACTGGCCGAGGAGGTTGTCATCAACTGGCTGGCATTATTCAGTCCCTAGCATCCAACAGAAATAAAAGGCCAAAGATGACACCTGCTGAACAGTGACAACTATTACACCAGCATCTAACACGTCTAGACGAGAGCTGAACCAGTGCAGCTGATGTACCTTGACTTGCGATGCAGCTCCTCCAGCAGCTGGTCGATGTGGTCTTTCAGAAACTCGATCTTGTCGTCTTTCTTCATCAACAGCTGTCGAAGCTCGTCAGCGTCACCCACCAACAGACTGCTGCAGCTCGTCCGTTGACTCCGAGCCTCCTTCACAGGACTCTGGTCCTGATCAACAGCCAATCAGCACACAGCATTAACCCTTTGACGCCCACTGTTGCCAGAATCAACTATAAAGCATGATGTGCCAGACCGGGTTAAGCCGTCATTGGTAATTTTTGACGTCCGGGCCTGGATTACAAATGAGAGCTTAACCCAGTCTGGCACAGGATGCTTTTTTATTTTTTGAACATATCCCCTTCCCACGCCAAATAAATCGAACCTAGAGTCGCAATAACAATAACATCAACTCAACTTGTCAAAAACGAATCATGATGTAACGTGTATACTACTACATCATTTATTGTTAACATAGAAAAAACACAAACCCGCGGGGTAAGGTCGGCATAGTTTGACACCACCACTCCAGTGGTATCGAGAGAGCCACAAGAGCCGTCTTGAGAGCCGACTGATCCAATACTCAGACTGTCGACCGGTTTACCATTCACAGATGAAGACAGACCGTTCTCCATGCGCCGCGTGGCCTGCTGCAGCTGCCGCAGCAGGTCCTGTACATTGATAAGAAGTATGGATGAAGAAGAACAAAAGAGACCCGTGATAATGCTGCTACATACATGGCACTGCCACAGTTTAGTCATGTCTCACCCCAGCCTTAGATTTTTTAAAAGATATTTCTTTATATCACCATATTTAAGTCTATTGACATTTAATTAATCTTCATATTCATTTCCTGTTTTTTTATTTTATCTGAATGACACTAGCCTTTAAAGTGCTTAAGTGCCGTTAATAAACTGCTCACTCACTCACTCACTCCAGCCATCTGTATGTCTACCAAATGTTCTAAATTCAATACTTGGGCAAGATCAAATGTCCATGTCCACAGTTCTGCAAAAATATGTGGGATCAGTTGGATGCTTAAACTATATGCTATTATGCAGTTATGCTCCTACCAAATAGAAAGCCGCCAGAAACGTGTTTTAACGGGGAGTTGTTTTACTGGTTTTTCGCTACACTGTGTGACTGTGCCCTGCTAACTCAAACTCACCTTAATACTGTTAGCATGACGTCGTTTCAACGTCTTCACCTCGTCCTCCGCGTCTTCAAGCTTGTACTCCGTCGCCGACACTGAAACACAACAAACAACTGATTCATAAATGCCAATCACTGTAAAAACCCAGCATGAGATGGTCTTTAAGAACAGGGCTGCAGTACGGTAGTAATACTAGTAGTAGTGCTACTAGCAGTACCGGTAATATATAATCAAATTAGAAAAAATGCCACACACTCTTGAAAATATCCACATTAGTACACTGTGTGTGCTCTTGTGTAGTGGCTGTTGAACAACTGACACACAATTTCTAAAACAAATCAATTCCTGTACAGTGTACATAACTGGTTCAGCTGATCTAGTGCTAGTGTTGAAGCGAGGACTGCTATGTGCAAACTTGTTTTTCAACCAAAAATTGTAAATATCTAGGACGAAATTGGAAAAGACTGTGTTATGACATCATGGTTCCCGTCTAGAATATTGCAGACAACTCGAGATCAATGCAGAAACGGACGAGAAATAACTGAGAGCCCATAAGTCAGAAGCCAACAACATGAGAGCGAGATGTGAACACAATACCAGACATGACTAGAGCAAACACAATATGCTTCAGTCAGTCAGTGATTCAGTTGAGTGGATCAGCAGAATTACACACTAAGCTACTTACAACACTTCTGCCTGTTGTCCAACTGTCGCTGTAAAACGCTGATCCGTTCTTCAGTTGAAGACACCACGTCCGCCAGTTTCGCTTCCTGCAAAAAACAAAACGGTGCACTGTAATGTACAATTTTCAGAAATGTCTAAATTCTTCTACTTAGTTGTTCATTAATTGACTCAATACTCACGTAGCTGGTCATATAACAACAGGAACGTACCACTGTGATCTTCTCATCAGAAATTCCCGCCAGCTGTTCACTCACTGACTGCAGTTCAGAGGTCAACATCTCATTCTGCACAAACATTCCACACACACACACACACACACACAGATGACAGCAGTAGTAATGTACACCAACTGACAAATAATTTAACGTCTAAATAATATTAGTTGGCAAATAGGTAACGAACGTGAACAGTCAACTTCACTCACGTTCAAGTTACAGCATCACTCTACACTGTGAGTCAAGAAAGACGCCACGAAACATTCATTCACAACTTCTTCGACAAATCTTCACCGACCGGCGACCAAGGCAGCTCTTTCACCGCTGATCTCAGCAGTCAACGTTCAACTAAACATCGTCATATTTCCAACCACACCTTCAATGTGTCATGACCCTACCTTGTGAAATACAAACGATCAAACTTAGCAAAGTTCGGCTGCATTCGACACAAAACAAATGAAAGCAGGTTCGTTCAGTTCAGGCAAATGTTGAGCTTTTAGATGCTAGTTATAAATACATGTATTCTTACTAACTCACTCACTCACTCATTCTGTCTAGGCTAGGTTGTGAGTTTGATGTTGCACAGACCTTGGTGGTCAAGTGTAGGTTATCAGCCTGCAGGCAGCTGTTCTTCTCCGTCAAACGACCGGAAAACTCGAGGTGTTCGGCTTCCCGCTGTGTCAACTGCTGTAGTTCCGCTGTCAGCTCAATGTTCGACTGTTCCAGTTCTTCAACGCGGCGCAGTGCCGACGACAGCCGCGAGTTGGTCCTGGTTACAGCGTCACAATAACAAACGCAGCGGAAGCTGCAGTACAATGTCATCTCAGACTGAAACTGACAAAGATGTCCATGACAACAAACGCAGCGGAAGCTGCAGTACAATGTCATCTCAGACTGAAACTGACAAAGAAGTCCATGACAAGTTACCATTATGTTACCAATGCGAATCTATCTGTTTATAAGCACCAGAAATTCAATCAGTTCTACGTTTTTGCAGCAGACTAAAGTATCAAGTTGGCCAAGTACAGAGCTTACCAATAAATCCTCTGCAGTATAAGGGTTTCATGCAGTGAATAGATCTCTGATGTTGCTAGGAATATACACGCTAGGATGGCATTGGCAGACTAACTCTATTGTCTCCACTTATGGAGCACAATTAGGCATTACCAAGATATACCTTAATTCCTGCAGCACTACTAAGCCTATGTGGGTAGCTCATTGGCCAACTAATTGATGACATGGTCATACTCATGCAGTGATGTTCCAACTTGCTCGAGCTGGATCAGTCGGTCTCGTAAGTCACTGTTGTTACTCTGTTGACTCTGCAGACTGTCGCGAAACGTCGACAACACGTCTTCCTGGCTCAACCGTTCCACCTCCAGACACAGAACCTGAACAGGCCAATCACAACGTGGGAGAACTTAAACAAGCGAATCACAGCGTGGGAGAACATGAACAAGCCAATCACAGTGCTGGAAGAACTTAAAGAAGCCAATCACAGTGTGGGCAGAATTGAACAAGCCAATCACAGTGCGGGTAGAACCTGAACAGTGCCAGAACACGCTGTAATCATTGACAAACCAGCACCGTGACTACTGCAATACACAAAACAAATCCAACGAACTACTTTATACGCTATGAAGACTCAGTGACAAGCTAAAACCAAATTCACAGTGAAACGTCCTTTTCTGTACACCATACACCTTCATCTATCTCATACATACTTCAGTGTCAAACCACGACACACAGACGTTCCTGCAGTGGACAACATTTGCCTGAAAATGACTGAGGTATTTAATATGACGTAAAGATTGAAGCTATCCTACTTTATCCTTGAATGTTCGCAGTTCCTCCATAACTTCCTTCAGCTTGAACGACAGCGTGTTGACGTCTTTCCTCATCAGCTGACACATCTACACAGTTCAGCCACACATACACTCACTCACTATTATTATTATTATTATTATTATTATTACTTGGAATAATGGCTATCATGAAGCTCACACATGGCATTAATATAATCACAGCAATTGTAGCCAACTCTTTACAGCTTAATCTTGCTATTAACACAAAGTTGCCTGCCACTGCTGCAGGAATGCTACAAACCATTATCATATCATCATCGAGATTGTTAATGAGGCCCAAAATAACAAAGTTACAGCTAGGTCCACAGCATTCATCCCAACATCACGTGAGAACGGAGCAATAAATAACTACATTTACAGTGTGCAAACAGTGCAGTCTCACTCAGTGTCAAGTGAGTATGTGAGGTGTCATGACAAAGCCCCTTATACAACATTATAACAAAGCTATACGGACTTACACTCATCAATGCAACATCTTGTGTGTGCGACGATATTTCTCACCTCTTCAGTGCTGGCAGTCTTGCAGTCTTCAAGCTTCACCTGCGCTGCTGCTGCCGCTGTGCCACTGGTCTCAGGATTCTAGTGATGACACATGACACAATGGATTGTAACGTCCCACACGACACATTATAGACTGTCATTATATCACACAAAATGGTTGACCCGACCAACGCACACATCACACACATATATTTGCTGACAACCAATTTTCCAGCAGTCCTTGCTTGGGCAAAGAGCTCAGACACAAAATACAATAACATCAAGTATTACAGCACTTATTAAAATTTCACATTAACACGTAAACAGTAACAGTACACAAATAACTACATATGTAACTTACACTGACAATTTACACAGTGACAAAATATCAGCTTTGTAACATCTATTACGGTCACATGTAGTTTATCACAAAATACTGTACAGTAAGATTGGACTCAGGCAGAAGACATCAGACACAGATGCAAATATTAGTGAAATACAACGTGAATGGTGCTTAGCAGAAATACATCGCAAAACATTATCAATTTACATTTAAAACAGTTGTTCCTGTTTGTACTGATGCCATTGAGATGCACCAACACTATGACTGGCATGTAAACTTAACTGAAGATGGATAGGCCTGACTATAAACTGTTGCATTTGGCCATCTGTCAGCCACGTTGTAGCAATACAATGAACCACTTAACACTGATGGGTTACCTCGTTATCCAATACATGTAACTCAGCCATACACCAGCACCACAGCAGATATCCTGCTTGCACATGGGTGAAACTAAGCTGTACCAGGGACGGCTTTGACCTTGATTCAACCCGCGTCCAAATGGATGCATTGGGCCACACTTTGACACCATTCTGATCTGTTTTGAGCTGCCACCTCTGCTTCCTCTGGGTGATTCCCATCCTTGACAAGTCCTTGTTGACGGTGCTCCTCCAGTCTGCACGCGGACGACCTGGACCCCTCTTGAACCCCAGAACCTCCCAGTGCAACGCCTGTCGAGGTATGCGCTGGTGATCCATTCGTTATCACATGTCCAAACCAGGGACTGCACCCAGGGAAAAATTAGCCTGTTAACAAACGTGCTACTGTACACACAGGAGTGACATGATCAGTGCTAGCAACAGTAATGTAAGCTTGTGAGTGTCTGTGGTAGCTGTGCCGTACTTTGTGTATAAATCTGCATTACTAATGGCGCATACAAGGCTATCACTCAGTGTCATATCCTCACATGCAGACTCACTTCTGAATCTATCTGTTACCTGCAGTGCAAAGTACATGTGCCGCAGTTGTTGCCACATTGACTTGATTTCTTTCCTCGTTTCCTTCAACGACTTTTCAGAACTTTCCAATTTTGACTTTGTTTCCTGGAATAAAAACAGAAAAAAATCATTACTTTACATTAACAAGAACAAAATACAGAAGTAACGAGCATGGAAGACGGATCACTAAAAATGGACAAAAAAAGAGTTATATGAATCTGAATATCAAATCATCATAAACAGTTACACTAACAACAGTACAATTACAAAAATGACATGATATGTTGTACACAGATGTACATTTTATTTTATCAAAGACGTCAGTGCTAAAACTACGGTGTGTACACTTATGGACCACTGCAAGTTTTTGATTTTCCAAATCACTCCCAAGTGTTTCCCAGTAAAGCTGGGCCACATGATGATTTCTATGAGTCAGATATAAGGGGGCGGGGTTAAGGGGCCTTTCTATCAACATTCCCCTGATGTGGACATAAAGACCTTATGATCATCTTGTTCCGCCTTCAGCTTGTTCTGATTCCACTTGATTTTGATCTCCGTCGTCGACACAGACTCCTTCTGCTTGTCCAGCTCACGTTTCAGTGACGTCGCCTCAGCACTCTACAACGATGTATTCACGTTCAAAGTATTGTTAACTTGTAAAAACAGGTTAAAGCCATGATAAGTTCTCAATCCCATGAGAGAACTACAGGGTGTCGCTTGCCACATGGGATCACACAGTGTTATTTGCCATCGGACACAAGCGAACTCACCCCGCCTTAACCCCAGCCAGTAAAGCTGGTACTCGATTTACCTACCCCAGAGGGATGGAAGACTGAGTTGACCTAGGTGACTCGACAGTGCTCTGGCCGGGAGACAGACCACCACCAGACAGAAGCGAACACACCCCGCCTTAACCCCAGCCAGCAAGGCTAGAGCCCCAGCCAGTAAGGCTGGTACTCGATTTACCTACCCCAGAGGGATGGAGGACTGAGTTGAGTTGACCTAGGTGACTTGACAGTGCTCTGGCCGGGAGATAAACCTGTGAACACTGGATCGGAAGTCCAACGCCCTAACCGCTGCACCACCAAGCCCCTTAAACAGCGTTATGACAAAACAATACTGACTTACATTCATCAATACATCTTTGGCATGGGTATGCAAAATGCACAGCCTATAAGTTTTCTATGACAACCGTATTCACTGCAAACTACTTCAAGCATGATATCAAGACTTACGAAACTAGTTTGAATTCTGGTTGTCGATACCGTTACTCTTGCTCCATTCAATAGTTCCAGATTGTAACACGACACAACAAGGATATAAACTAGCAAAGTTACTTTGTACGTGTATATATCAAGTCAATCATGATAGATTTCACAGAACCTTTGAATCGCATAAGTCCGACAATCTGGCTTTTTCTTCTTTGAGTGCTTTCCACTTGCCGAGTGCCATCTCTCTCTCCTTCGTCCAGTCGCGGAGTCTTGTCTCGACCCTCTGCAGCCGCTCCGTCAGCTCGTTGTTGCTATGTTCTGCCTCCGCGTAACGCATTACCAGACTCTCTTTGTCCAGCTGATGTTCTTTTTCCAACAGAGCCACCTACAAAACACGAGTTGTGTCGAGTAAGGTTCAACGTCCCACTCGACACAGTTTAGACTACAAAACACACACTGCACACTGCAATGGCATGTCAAGAATGCCAAGATCTTGAATCATGTGATCTTCAGAAGAAAGCTAATGTCAATTTCTGACTACCACAACAATGTCTATACAGTGACTAAGTGTTCAGAATGGACAATTAGAAAAATAAAAGTCTTTCCCAGGCCTTGTGGGTCCATGGGGCGGCAATGATCTCCATTTCATTAGCCTTCAAAGCTACAAGACCACAGATACTGGGCTGGTGCATCGTGTGGTATGCCCGTTTACTCTCCAGAATTTGCTGGTACTCATTAACTGACCCCGGAGGGACGGCACTCTAAGTTGGCATTGGTACACCGTAGCCGCAAGTGAGATCTTACGAATACACCAGCAAAAACTTGTCTACCTGCACGTGCAATGCATATGACTGGATATAAGAAACTACGCGTAACTGTGTTCAAAAAGAATGACAATTTTTTCAATGACAGTTGTGCAAAAGACTGAAGAAAACAGCATTTCACCAACAAACTAGAAACCAAACTTCTTACATTTAATTGCCAATCACTGATGGCATCTCTCTCAATATGATGTGATGCGTAAATATAGCTCAGTATGCAATTCAATATGCACAAAAAAATGTATCAAGAGACATTACAAGGGTGCCAGCTTAGTCACATGGTCAAAACTATAAAAAAATTAAGGGAAAGATACTACAAGATACTACAAGTTTCATCATTCCACACAAAATATCAATATCTGTAAGCAATAGAACACTATTATTATGGATGAAGGAGAGAGAGACAGACAGCACTCGGGAAAAGGAAATCACTTAAACAGGAAAAAGCCACATAATCCGACTTATGTGATTCAAAGGCTCTGTAACCAATAGAACATGATTGTTATTATGTCAGCATTTTTCTTTACTGTTACTACGATGTATCTGTATCTGTAAAACAGGTGTCTGTCTATCTGTTAGTACTTCATCGAGTTTGAGTTGACGTTCTTTCTGTAGCAGAGCGATGGACTGCTCATGTTTCTCAACCTCCAGTTCAAGTCTTCCCGTAAGCTCTTCTATTTCGTTCTGCTTCTGTTCAACTGAAGCCGCAAACTGCAGCGCAACATCAGGATGTTTGAATATAGAGTTCATATGTGGACAGCACAGTCATGAACTACTGTACACACTGTTACAGATGGGGTACCTTTATGGTTGGTCTTTTTTAACTGGTTGACCAACTGGTTTCTGGAATGGCAGCTATCTTCAGCTGGAACTGAACTGTATTCAAAGACAGCCTCAAAAATTAGAGTATTCTATTCCCCTACAACCTTCTTGCAAACCCCAGATGTAGTCCAGATCATTTTCCAGACTTTCGTCACAACAGTGCAGAGATGTGTTCGAGGACGCCATGGTCGAGGCGAAGGCCAAGGCCACAAAATTTTGTCCTTAAGGTGTCCTCGAGGTCGAGGCCAGTCCTCGAGGACCCCATCCCTGCAACAGTGTCATTGTCACCCGTGTCGCAGGTGACCCTATGAGCATGAAACAGCATATTCATTATCCAATTGCCCAAATGCCAAATATTTTCTTGCCTCACATAGCACCCACTGTATAGCAAGGTAGCAACATGACAAAATTAAAACATCGATTGAGAGTAATATTAATCAATATTTCCAGCATTTAGTATTTGCTTAATCTTACACAGAACAGCTGTAAATATTTAGCAAATCCTAATAATGCCAAAATGGAACACAGCACATTAGCACAGAGAAGGTACTATTTATATTATAACAGTTATGTTTCTGGATCAAACAGTCAAACCACAATTAGGAGAATACAACATACTTCTAATTTTGCAGCTTCCATTTGTTGCTTTGCAGCTTCTAGAGCCTCCAACGATGCATTCAACTTGCACTCTAGTCTACAGTACTCTATTTCCATCTGTTTCCTGGCTTCAAGCGTATTCTGCAGCCGACACTCGAGCGCCTGCTGTCGTCGTTGTAGTGACACAAATTTAAACGTCAAGTCATCGTCCGAGAGAGGATCTGCTTGCGAACTAAGCGGTCTGTCTGCATTATCAGACGAGCTGGAATTAATTGGCACAGATGTCGTGCAGTTGAACTCGTTTTCAAGTTCCACAAGCAGTTCGTCATCCAGCTCGGTGGAATTAACGCTCATACAACTATCTGTACATTCCGCAGTTTGATTATGTCCTATCACTTCAGTTGTAAACACATTAGTCTGACAGGTATCTGCTGTTAATATACAGTCAGCGGCTGCAGTCACAGTACGATCACAGTATACACTGGGTATAGATGAATCTACATCCACAGGAGACTCGCATTCTACAGACCCAGAATGTGCTGGAGCAACAGTCTGATTCATATGGGTAATATCTAACTCACTGTTAAAACCAGAGTCACAGTTCGTGCGACGAATTGCAGCTGGATTGCATGCGGGTAAAACTGAATCCATCGGACAGTTGACAGGACATGTTTCACCATTTTGTGGACCGAGTAATTGCAGCATTTCACAAGACGTTTCATCTTCTGAACACTGGACTAGTTTACTGATGCTATCACAGGCCAACGCTGGCCTGGAGGTTGCATCAAAGATATCTTCATCGCTGTCATCAGACACATTCATTGTCACAGCTCAGCTTCACGATAACTCCACTTCACAACAAATGTTCATTGCTTGCCACGTTTGCCTCCATCTACAAGACATTTATCCACACTGATAAACATAACGGTAATATAAAAAACAGCACAACAACATATAAATATCATACTCACAGAGTTCAGATAGATTGAGTAGGTTTAATGTCCTGCTCGACACATATAGGTCATTTCAGAGACCATCTACCCAGCCAGTTTACGTACCAGAGCAAAACATCTAGCCTACTCGGCCAATCACTTAGTATAAACATAATTACAACCAGGAACAACACAAGCTTATGAGAAAACTACTTTTGGACTACCTTCATGGATATTGGACTTGGACCGAGTGACTTAAGACTTGCTGATGTGCCTGTTTTGTCGTCCACCATCCGTATTCAGTAGTCAAACACGCGACCTGGGCGTGATAACTGACAGCCGACTGTCACTGTCAGAGCATGTTGCCTCTGTTTGCCGGAGCGGCTACTATCAACTGCATCCACTGTGACAAGCCATCCAATGCTCGTGCATGGATGCCACCAGGATGATGGACCAGGATATCATTACCAGTCACCTGGACTGGTGCAACGCGCTGTAATTGACGAGTTGATACAACGTCTGCAGTCGGTGCAGAATGCTGTGGCCAGGTTGACCACTGGCACACGACGATGCGGACCACATGTCACCAGTTCTTCGCCAGCTGCACTTAGCCAGTGCGGCAGCGGCGGCATCGTGTCAACTACAAGATCGTCACGCTTGTTCATCGGTATCACACAACGGGTCTGCCTAAAAAAAAATTCAAGAAATCCACGAAATCCAGTCACTGTCACGAAATCCACTGTCTAATTAGCGAAATCCACTGCCTAAAGAGCGAAATCCACGAAATCCACCCACCTACTACGAAATCCACCTCTATATAGCCAAA
>Ga0056114_1001128_pt1 | contig 11492 bp, 5 predicted proteins | sample WorMetHERISLAND1_FD_77005 | JGI IMG/M metagenome (GOLD analysis project Ga0056114, IMG submission 77005) | Marine gutless worms symbiont microbial communities from Max Planck institute for Marine Microbiology, Germany - Olavius loisae HERON... ...
CAGCCCTGAGCGTCAGAGTGCCCGGATGTCAAAAATTACAAATGTTTTGTGTGTAGACTGTCCGCTGTCGGTCGAGTGTTCGTCGGCTGCGGCAGCTGAGAGGAGGATGTCGTCGACGCTCGTCGAGACAGTGTCCATCAACTACGAGGATTTCAGCGACAGTTTCCTGACGTGTGGAACGTGTCTGTGCACCTATGACGGCGTGGAGCGCGCTCCCAAGCTGCTGGCCTGCTCTCACACGGTCTGCCAGAGCTGTCTGGAACACATCATCGAGGCGCAGCTGCGAGGGGCGCCCGGCGGGTCCGGGAGCGGGGGAGGAGGCTCGTTCCGGTGTCCGATCTGTCGTGAGACGATCACTGTGCCACGAGGTGGAGTGGCCGCGTTTCCACCGAGCTTCATCGTCAACCAGGTCTGACTGAGCACATCACTATAGGCTCAGAAATTCCACAACTGTGGGTCTGAGAGTCTGACCCACATCACATCATGCTGGCCTCGTTCAGTGAATATTTTGATTCATTCAGCATCATTATCACACGATCACGTTAACCCTTTGACGCCCACTGTCGTCATATGGGTGCAACTATAAAGCATCCTGTGCCAGACTGGATTTAGCCGTCATTTGTAATTTTTGACATGGGCAATCTGACGGACACACACAGACGGACATGTAGACCGAGAGAGACAGACTAACTGTGTCACAGACCTGTGTGGTTTGATGATTGCTCAGCTGCTGTAACGGCAATTGCTCAGCCGTGAGCAGCAGTGACTTAGTTCATAGTTGATTGTTAAATCAATCTATCAGTACAGTGTGACGCCGAGCTGTTAGACTGGGCCTGATGTGGTCTGGTGATTAGGGACCAGACTGTTGTTGAGCGATGGAGGCTGATGTAGCTGGCTGTAGATAGCGTTGCAGAAGATCTGTGATGTTGTGATGTTGGAGTGATCTAGTGTGACTGGTTGGTTGGTTTGTTCAGCTGCTGGACCTGATGGGTCGTCAGCGTCGTGACGTGGTACCCAAGTGTGCTCGTCACTCGCAGTCTGAACTGATGTTCTGTGAGACGTGTGACGTGGTGTTCTGTGTTGACTGCACTGGAGCGTCTCACGCCGGCGCCTCGTCTACCCAACCACCGCCGGCCGGCACAGGACCCGCTGCCGGCATGGCCAGTGCTCACACCGTCATTCCATTCTCCATCGCCATCAAACGCATGTCCGAGATTCTTCTCTACAAGGTGCGTTGATCGTTCATTCTGACATGGTAAACCAGTGATTACAGTGTCCTCTGTTGAGACCAATAGGGGCTGCTGTTGGCGGCAGCTAGTGCTTCCGGGAGTAATTGCTTCTACGCTCAGAAACTTTACCTGTCAGATTACAGGAGACACGTGCCTTTGGTTGATCTAGGGAGGGATAGGACAAAGTCAGCATCTGCAGTTGCTGTTTGCCGTCTATTTTAAACACAGCTGTAGTAATAATCATTCCTTGGGATGGCGCTCCGCGTAGGCATTGTGCCACTTAGATATTATGCTGCGAATTCTCCATCAGTTTGATGGATTGACGCTGTTGGTTGAGTGTTATTTTAGGCATCTGGCCTGCTGTAGGTCAAAAGGTTAAACTCAGTCTGGTAAAACCCTTGTGTATTCACGCTGGGAAATGTTTTGTCTTATTATAAGCTATAGAACAGTTAAGAGTCGGTAGCTAACACTAAACGTGCAAACGTGTGGACTGTGGATTCTTTTGACGATGAAATACAACAAGATACAATTTAATTGTTACTTCAACGAGCTCTGAAAGCCGACGGACTGGGTGGTGAGTTTAGTCTAGCACACGCAGACAGAAACTAACAAGAAGCCAAGCTCTCACTAGGATAGCCGACCGTACATCACCTTTGGGAGTCACGTGACGTCATCGGTCACGTGACCATTTGATAGCCCATATGCCATTTCCTATTGGTGGTCCTTTGGAACCAAGCCTCTATCTCTAACGGTTTCCAAGCTAGTCAACGCCAGATGTAACGCAATGGTTGACGTGACCTTGATACGACCTCTAAACAAAGGTCAAGGTCATTCATTTTGGTACCAATGGATTTCTTATGTACGACTTGCTATAGGCTGTCAATAGTAACTTTTGCTCCAGGACGCACCGTTTAGCCACAATACATAACGTCACAGACGACGACGACAGATGACGACAGACGAAAGACGCAACAGTGTAGCATAAGCGCGACCGTTAGTACGGTCGGCTAAAAACGCAAAGAGGAAGGGTGACGTGTGTCAGGCGAGCCTTTGTATGAAGAACTTGGACGGCGCGGCTGATAACGTGGCGGAGGAGATCAGGAAGCTTGATGAAGCCGGGGAGCGGTGCGTCGAGGCGTCCGTCAAGGCGTTCCAGGAGGTCGCAGCCGCCGTGGACCGACGTCGAGACGACGTCATCGCGACTGTACGACGCATCCGAGACGACAAGAAGCGAGTTCTTCGTGAACAACTCGACATCATTGAGACTGAACGACGTCGAGTACAGGCTGACTGTGACGGACTACAGGTCGGCTTACTACTCCATAATATCACAACATAGGCCTAGATATCAGTGGTAGTGTTTTAGTGTTTTCTTTAGTTTTGTAACTGTTCTGTTAAAACGCTTATCATATCACGTTCGTTATCCGTTATCACATGTATTGTTACTAGCTTATCTGAGCACTTAATTTTAAGTAATAAACTTGGGGGAAATGGCCTGAACGTTTGTATAGTATCTGATATCTGAAATACTTCATAACTGGTTGAATAAAATTCAGAAATCTAAAATAAATTAATCTAAAACTTTGCAGATTGAGAGCGTTCTGTTTATGGACTGAGGCGGGACACAGACGTCACGTGGCATTGGGCGTGTGCGTGGGCGACGCCGTGACCATGACCGTACCATCATTGACCGCTCGCTCGCTGGCGGCTGATAATTACGTTACACCGGCAGCCGTCCTGCTAAGTTCACCGAGTGACCCCGAGTGGCCTTTGTAATCGTGACCGCCCACTCGTGACAGTTCTGGGTCCTCACACGGCCTACGCCCGACCATGACCTCACACAGAAACACTGTTTCATACAAAAGGACTGATGACCTTCAAGTCAACTGTGAAATGATTTTATGGAAGACGTGATTTAAGACTGAGCTTACAATCATTGATCAATCGGCATCTGATCGTGACTGATCTGTCTATCAAGCATTTCCTAGGAAGATGTCGATCTAACACGGTGGTTTTTGATCATCTGTTTCATGAGCCCACCTTGTGCAGCCGATATCTGCTGTTCTATTTGCAAGAGTTTCTAAGACGCTTAACTGTTTGACGCCCACTGTTGTCATAAAGCATCCGGTGCGGTGCCAGACCGAGTTAAGCCGTCATTCGTAATTTTTGACACCCGAGCACTTTGACGCTCAGCGTCAGGGCTGAGCGTCAGAGTGCCCGGATGTCAAAAATTACGAATGACGGCTTAACTCCGTCTGGCACAGGTTGCTTTATAGCTGTACCCATATGGCAACAGTGGGCGTCAAAGGGTTAAACAGTAACTATGGTTACAGCTGGGCTACGTATTGGTCCGTAATTTGAACCTATTCAGCGCCAGCGTCCTCTTGAAGGTAAGGACATCACGCCAGCCTGCGTAATGCGTATACATGTATGCGAAAGCCATGTTATTTCTTATTTCTTGCAGTTATCGGATGATATATGTCCTAAAGGTGGTTGTAGTGACTAAGATGGATGTGAAATGACGCTCGTTGGCTTTGATCAGTTTATGTAGTGCAGTGTTCATGGCGGCTTCATATCATATGCTGTCTGATGACGGCCAACGTAGTCGGTTTTGCGTCTGAAGTCGTGGTCCTGCTTCTGTCTTGTTAACGCACCACAGACGGACGGACACTAGAGATATAGGCGCTGTCGTGTGTTGAACAGTGTAACAGTGTTTTAGAACACTGCACTCACAGTATGGGGACAGTTGCGCATATCGTAAGAATGGACAAATTTGAATATGTTCTGACTTCAAGGAAACAGTGCAAACTGACAAATGACAATGCAGGTTTCAGAATTTTGTGAAATAGAATGAAACGTGATACGTGTAGTAGTAGTAAATTAGTAAACAGAAATATAGAGTTACGGGCTGACACATACTGGGGTGGACACGCCTTTTATACAGTTCACATTATAGCCGCGGTGACACCGACGTTCAGAGCTATAGTTAAAATGCCTTTTTGATGGCGCCTGCAATCTACAAACTACAGCAGCTCTCAGTACATAGTCTACTGATTGCTAAACTTCACTTTCTGGTCTGTGCGATTTCTGTCCTAAAATTATACTACTTTATTAGCTCTAGCTGCCAATATTTATCAGTTCTCTGTTGTAGATGCTATAGAGTGTGAAGAGTTATAGAGTGGTGTGAGCGGAGTGTTGCTGTCTGTTAATACGCAGAGTCAGGTGGATGTTCGAAACATAACGTCCAAGATCAGTGATCTGAACGTCAAATTGGACATGTCGGCGACTCTCGTGGAACCACGCGAGAACGCGTTCATGGCGTTCGAATGGCGGCACAACGCGGCCGGAGCCGACATCAGCTCGGCTCTGTCGCAGTTCGGCAAAGTGACCATCAGTAAGACGTTTCCGGCGCTGTGTGTGGCGTCCGGCGCGCCACTGCAGCAGCCCGTCTCCGGGCACCTGCGAGCCACGGTGACGGTGACGACGGTCGACTACCACGGCAACCCGCGGACTAGCGGCGGAGACCCGCTGAGCGCCGAGCTGCAGTGCTGCTGTGGTAAAGCCGGCGACGCCCCTCCAGTGAACGTTCATGACAACGACGACGGAACGTACACTCTGGACTTCACCCCGACCGCTACCGGCGCTCACAGACTGTCCGTCTGTATCTTCGACCGACCCGTCAAGGACTCTCCGTTCGACGTTGAGATCACGGACCACATCGGCCCAGTCGCCAAGGCGGGCGGTGTGGGCGGTGTGGCGGCGTTCAAGCAGCCTGTGGGCGTGGTGGTGAACGAGTCAGCGGGTGAGGTCTACGTGCTGGACGCCGGCAACAGCAGGATCGCCGTCCTGGACAGCTCACTGAGACATCGACGCTACGTGGCGGGCGTGGCTGGTCTGGAAGAGCGAGGCGCCGTCGGACTGGCTCTGACTCGGACTGGCGAGTCGCTGGTCGTGGTGAACTGGCGGACGAGACAGGTGACCGAGCTGGGAACGTCGTCGACGACGACGACTGGGGGCGATAACCCCGTCATACGACAGGTGACGTCGTCGGCGCTGCAGGAACCGACCGCCGTAGCTGTGATGGGTGACGGACGCCTGGTGGTGGCCGACAACGCTGTGGGCGCCGTGTTGATTGTGGACAGACTGGGCAACACGTCGACACTGGTCGACACCAAGTCATCGAACTCGTCGTCTGGACACCTTCACCTTGTCAACGCCGTCTACTGCACTCCGGACGATGACATCATCGTCTGTGATCACCGGCTTCAGGTACTCTACACAGTGACACCTGTAGACTACACCTGCACCACTGCACCTGCTAACCCGCGCCCCGGTAATCACAGTTGCCCGGACGTCTGATCTGAGAGCTGTTTAAATTGGGTAGGTAAATCGAGTAGCAGCTTACCTGGCTGGGTTCACCTGTGTCGGGTGCCACGTAACACTGTGTGAGCTCTTACGGCAGCTGACGTCCCGTAGCTCTGAGACTGCCTTCCCATGAAGAACTATACGCTCCAAAATGGAGCATATAGTTCTTTATGGGAAGGCAGTCTCAGAGCTACGGAACGTCACCTGCTCACACAGTGTCACGTGGCACCCGACACAGGTGAACCCAGCCAGGTAAGCTGCTACTCTAGTCTATTTACCTACCCCAGAGGGATGAAAAAGTCATCTGTAGTACATTGTGTACGTTGCTGTGATTGCATTTCAGGTGAAAGACTGATATTGTCTATACCTGTAGTGTCTACAGTACACGTGCTGTGATTGGTCGGTGCGGACAGGTGTTCTCTGCCGATGGTCGTCACCTGTACGACATTGGCGCCAGTGGCAGTGGGTCGGCTACGCGAGGTACATACAGCGGTGTGTGTATGGACGACATCGGCCGCTACCTGGCAACTCACACGGAGAAAGGTCGCTGCGTCGTCCAGGTGTTCGACGCCGACAGACGCTGGATGTTTGACGTTGACAGCCACAGCGACAGGCTGCGTCGACCCAGCGGCGTTGATGTCGACTCTGAAGGATTCGTCTATGTTGCTGATCTCGGCAATGACTGCATCAAGAAGTTTCCGTATATGTAGAACGACTGTTGATTGTTGGCGTGAAATTACTGATAACTGTGTATCGTCGTCTTCCTCTGGTCACTCGTCAAGTAAACTGCACTGTTAGTCTTGACTCTTGAACATCTTTCACTCTCCTTCCGACACTTGAACCTTCTGCTAGTGCGTTGCTAACCAATGCAATGTCTGCTCCAACTGCAGCGTTCGGTTAATTTTCTTCTTTTTTTAACCCTTTGACGCCCACTGTTGCCATATGGGTACAGCTGTAAAGCATCCTGTGCCAGACCGGGTTAAGCAGTCATTTGTAATTCTGAGCGTCAGAGTGCCCGGATGTCAAAAATTACAAATGACTGCTTAACCCGGTCTGGCACAGGATGCTTTACAGCTGTACCCATATGGTCACAGTTGGCATCAAGGGGGTTAATTTCTGTCGTGTACAATTTTCACGGTAAATTTTATAGATAAAATGCAGTGTGTGAAACGTGGTGCACTGTTACACTGTTGCTGCTGCTGCTGATGATACTGCGTCTAGTTCACCATGGCGACATTTGCCGTCGTGTACAGTGTTGGTTGATTGAATCATCTCTCAAGTCACATGATAGCATTAGTGCTGAAAGTTGCCTTTGTCTCTCAAGTCTCCGTGTACTTGCATGTTCGTATGATAAGAATAAAACCTGTCATTGAAGTTACGTTCAACTGAGTACTTCTTGGCAGTCCGTCAGTCTGTTGATTTTTGGGGTCACAAGGTCGTGTCAAGATCACAGATTTGTCAAGTGCAAAGTAAAATTATGGGTCGTAAAAATTAAAAGCCGTGATCTGATTTACTTCAAACATGTAAGTTTTTATCTTGTATTGATTTCAGAGGTTAAAGTTCAAGGTCATCATGGATCTGCGTCTTGACAGAGTGCACTTTCCTTCTAGTTGTAAATTTTGATTTTATCACACGATTTAACAGTTTTGTACTTAATCAAATTGTCTCCAATTGTCTCTAATCAGTTATCTCTTATAAATCATTAGCTAGCCATTTTCATTTGTTGTTGACGTTTTTACTCGACTGTTCGGAACTTTGAAAGGGAAAGGTGTCAGTACTTGTTGCAGCTTCTGCATTGACAGACAGAACTTACAATTGGCTTGTCAGTGTCCTATCAGAAGTAGCACGTTTTGTTTATATTTATGCACTAATGCAGTGATGATTACAAGTTTTTAGTCATTGTTTGTTCAAGTACAGAGTTTTACCAATGTTTTGTTTGTAACATTTGAAATTGTGAAAGTGTAAGCAGCAAAGTAAATTATATACAGAATTGCAGAATTTACAGGCAACGAAATTTAAGGTTTCTGTAGTAACATAGCAGTTACCAGAAAGTCACAATTTTTGTATGTTGGATGTTAAAATACACATTAGTACGGCAGTACGTTACGTTATCTGTGTTGCACTGTGTGACACATTGTCTGCATTTCTGCAACACATCCTTGATCACATTCATTAGCCATCAACTTCATCTTTACGTTTTTGTTGCATTCAAGACGTGATCATTATCAAGCTTATCAGTTAGCATGTGAAAAACGTCTACCACCAACTGAGCTCATTCATGCACACTTTGAGATCCTGTCATGACCTTTTTGCACCTGGTTGCCATGACAACAACAGTTGCCTGGTTACTGGTTCTTGTGTCACAAACAACAGTACTTCAGCAGTCTAGGATTGTGATTTCTTTGCAGTATTCTCATCCTAGTTTTCTTCATGCTTCGTGAAGTTTATGTTTAATTTGTTCCATATGTTATCCCTAGTGAGGCACGTGCAAGTGGACATGTGTCTAAACAGCTAGCTATTCACTTCACGGTTTGTTATCAACTGTTTTCTTCTTGGAGAGATGATGAAAACTCTCCAGTTCGGTCTAGTTCATTGACGATGTTATTCTCAGCTTTTATCATTCCAACGTGATCTCTCCGTTGAATTTTCTGAATGGCAACCGCATTGTCATGAAGTTGAACAGAACTGTTACTGAGTGAGTGAAAGTCGGTAATACTGGAGGTGATCTTGTTTGTTGAACGTTTGCAGTATTTTTTGCTGGAACCTGCATTTTTAATTTGCTGTTTTATTACGTTGTTTTTCTCTGTGGTTGCAATCAGCAATTTTGACTAATGTGTTTGACCACAACTTAAGTTATTTGTGTTTGATTGAATGCGTTATGCAGACATGCACTATGCAAATATTGTAATAATAATACTAATTTACTATTATTACAATAACTCTGTTTCAATGTTGAGTTTTTATTTTTCTTCTTCGTTTCGTTAATTTTGTTAATCATTGTTGTGTTTTCAATAACAACCGTTTCCAGCTTTGCGTGTTCTCTTTAAAAACTTTCTCAGGCTATTCTACCACTTGGTTTTAAAATACATGAAATTAACCCTTTGACGCCCACTGTTGCCATATGGGTACCGCTATAAAGCATCCCGTAGCAGACCGGGTTAAGCAGTCATTTGTAATTTTTGACATCCAGGCACTCTGACACTCAGCCCTGTCAAAAATTACAAATGATGTCTTAACCCTGTCTGCCACAGGATGCTTTATAGCTGTACCCATATGGCAACAGTGGGCGTCAAAAGGTTAATAAATACCTACCACAAAGTAGAATATTCAGTGTGTTGTGACGTGTTTGCACACGTTTGGTAGATGATGTTCTGCGGTCATCTGCCACTGCTAGGTGCCCGCAGTGAGCGTCTCTAGCTGTCTGACCAGTGACCACCCGTTTCGTGCTCTCGGCCTACAATAACCTCTTTTTGTCGGTTTTGTTTGTCATAATTTGACCGAATTGCAGACCCGAGATCCGTGTATTCCAGTTCACGGTTCTGTACATAAATGGATGACAACTGGATATTACAGCGATGGCCGCAGAGCGTGATGACCATCAGGCCTTACATCTTCATCTGCTATGTTCGATTATGGCTGTTTCGAGTGATGATATCGATGACAAACAGCTGGATAGGCCTACTGCATATCACTAGCGTCTTGTTTTCATTCCAGCTGATGCACTGGTTGCTAGTAAGTCAATATCACTGTTGGTTGAAGCTGGAGTGAGTGAGTTGTAGTGTGCTCAGTCTGGACTGGCGCGCGTTGTTCGGCGTCTAGTTGTCGTGTTGAACGTATCAACAGCTGTAGACCGGTCGAACTGTATTAGCGGCCGGATGTAGCGCTAGCGCACTAACTGAAAGGTCGGCTGACTCGACAGTCGCTTTTTTGTTCACGTGTTACGAGTAGTTGTTCATGCTGAGCTCTGCATGTCGCCCGCGGGGTGATTGTAGGGGTTAACTTGACTGTCTCGATGATCTGCGAGTCCACCATATCGGTATTATTGCGCACGTGTAGGCTACTGATAAACTGAATGTAATTTTCTGTTACAATAGTCACTCCGTATAACCTGTGTATAGCGTAAGAGTTAGCTTGGAGGAGAGTTTGGAATAGGCACAACAATAACATTCGCTGAAGTCATTTGAATCGTTGATGATATTCAGGTATGCTGTTTTTGGCCGCTTGAGAGACTGGGGGAGGGGATGCTGGGGGAGTTGTCGGTTGTCCAGTCCACGTGTATTGCTTGTGGCTGTGACCGCGGCCCGTGACGTCGGTGTGTGTTCGTGTCTGTGAAAATTGTTCGCTCGTTAACCCTTTAAAGCCTACTGTTGCCATATGCATCACCTCACCTTTGGAATCAACTCCCTTCTTCATTCCGTCAACCTCATTGTGTTCACTCTCACCCTGGCTCACCTCATCCTACGTATATCACCTCATCACAGTCATCACCTTCGTTCTCACCATCTGTCACTCCCTTTACCTTTCACTCTATACTTAACCCGGTCTGGCACAGGATGCTTTATAGCTGTACCCATGGCAACAGTAGGCTTTAAAGGGTTAACGAGCTAGCCTACTGCCTTCATGACTGCACGCTTCTGACGATCTTGATGAACAGCATCGCATCTTTCTGCTTATTGCACCGCCCAAGTACTGCTTGTTCTTGTGGGTCTATGGCTGTTTCTTTTCGTTGTGTTTTATACAGTATAATGGTTTCTGTCGTATGTGATCACCCATGGACCACCACATTGTTGGCTACCCCTGTAGAACAATGCGTATGCAGAAATTTTATTTAAAATATAAAGTGATACTGTCGCCCGCCCGCGTCGAGCCTTAGCAAGAGATAGATAGATAGATAGAGTGATAGAGATTGAGAGCGAAGACCATCATCGTCAATGTCGATGTCAATCAAGAATTTTTAGCGTGGCTAAAAAACAGCTGTTGTTGTTTTTGGTCGGTTTTTTATTAGACACTTTGTTCTCGAAACTGTTCTTATTCTATCCATTTTTGTTTATGTGCTCTTCTGGGTTTCTTTAGTGTCGTCTAAAATAAGGGACAATAACTCCAAATTTTCAACACAGTGCAAAGGGTTATCGCAGATCTGAAACAAGCGTATGCGATATGAACTTGGGTACATTGAAAGCCATTTGAGCTATTTGCTGCGATGTTTCGACCGCAAGTACGGAGGCGCCGAACGAATCTAGTGAGTTATTAGTCGGTATAGTTTTCATTTAGGGCTCATTAGTGACTGACCATGACCAACTGTTAGGACATCACTTGCAGTGTATAATGATGGTGTAATTACATCTGCAGAAGTAACCTATACTGTGTTGGCGGGGACGTACAAGAAAGCCTAGCTAATGCCATGTAAGCGCGCGACAGCCGTGTGTGTACGAAGGCTTGTTTCGCCAAACTCAACGTTGATTGACGATTGATGATCCAGCCGTCTGATGGACGGACGGACGGGTTATAGCATATACGCGCTATATCATTATGCTGTCGCGCGTAAAAACACTGCTCAATCCAATCCAATCTTTCAGAAGTGTCATTCATTTTTTAGTTCATGCAAACCGATTTTGCGCGATTCTCTAAGGTTTTTTTTCGTCAGTTCTTCGTTGTGCGTCAAGCCGTCAACGGTCAAGTATCGTATCGTAGTAGCCTAGACTACATTAATAGACTACGCAGTTGTATATGTATATATTGAGCCACGTTTCAGTCAGGCGTGCTGTACTGATGAGTAACACAAGAAAGCCGTGCTGCCGCAAGGAAACCGCGCGATGCCGCAAGTGTTCTTTTCCGTTGAAGTTCGCCAACAACATTCACTACAAGTATAAGACTAGCCAAGCTTCGAAAGCGGCCAAG
>Ga0056114_1001129_pt1 | contig 11489 bp, 11 predicted proteins | sample WorMetHERISLAND1_FD_77005 | JGI IMG/M metagenome (GOLD analysis project Ga0056114, IMG submission 77005) | Marine gutless worms symbiont microbial communities from Max Planck institute for Marine Microbiology, Germany - Olavius loisae HERON... ...
TATTAATAATTTTATTGCACAGTTCCAACTGAGTACGTCGGTGAAAGAATTGTGAAAATCGGTCAATATTTAGCAAAGATATGGACAAGAGTATAGTGTCTCCTTTTTTGACTCACGGTGTATTTCTGGAGTCAGCTTATGCCGCATGGTCAACATAATAATTATAACTGTATGAAGGCAATTGTAGGTTATATAACAGGCCTGTACAATGTTAACTGCCAATATCATGTACTAAAATGCGCTGTTAATTTGCAGAACTGAAATAACTGAGTCGATTAGTTAAGTTGAGCAAGGTTCAACGTTCCACTCGACACAATATAGGACATTTCGGAGACGATATTTTTACAGGTCTGATGACCCAACCAACAGTGTCAAAGCACTGAAGGAAGACAAAAATAAACACAATATAACACAATAAACACACATATACAAAAAAACACAAATAACTGAGTCAGCTAGCAGGAAAAACTGAAAAAAATTGTGTCTAACAGAAAAAAATTGCAATATCGTGATGTTCTTGACTGTGAGTGACACTTGTGACCTGTTCTTTGACCACGCTGCACAGAAGCAGCTTCTGAACCAGAGTAAAGAACTACAAGCAAAGTGAATTACATGAAAAAACTCAAATAATCCATCAGTAGCAATATACAAACAGAATAGAAAATGTAACCTGTGAATATGATTTTTCCAGTGGCGGCCTTCGGTGTTTTATTTTCAAACTACATGGATAAACTTTCAGCACTTCTCGCCATCTGTAATAATCACAACAACAACAACAATAATAATAATAATAATAATAATAATATGCAAACTTATATCCCACCACAGGTCGTACCTTCTGAGGTGGTGGCAGAGCAGTCGATGTTGGTTACTGTTTACTACAATACTCAGTGTTAAATAGATGAGTCTTGAGTCTCGATGTAAATGAATATTTCAAGTTCAGATTGTGTCTCAACTGACAATCTTCAAATACTGGCTTCCATAAATAAATAAGTGTCTGTCCCGCAGTTACATACCTCAGTGGTGAATAAACATTAGCATTAACACAATCAATCGTAAGCTATTTACAGTAACTTCGGTTAAGAGATACTGCAAGGTCCAATAAACACATGAAACAGCAGTTAAATCAGCCAACTGCTGCTTTAACCTGCCTATGACACTCCAATCAACACTCTGACATCTGCCTCAAATGATAAAGAGACAAGAGACGGTGAATTTGTTGTTCTACCGGTTAATCTCTTCACGTGAGCTGCCTTTGATGTATGTGCTGCCTTTAGCAGAGACGATGGCAATAGAGAACTGATGCCCGGTCTCAATCTCGGCACAGTGAACGTCCGAGCACTGGTTCATGTCAACGATGCCCTGAGGTATTGTACCCGCCTGCAATATCCATGCAAACACCGCTGACGTAAACGTTTCACAGATCAGAATAACATAAACCAACGCATCTACAACCTGTTGTTATCTGTTTAAACAGCCCACCTCTATGGAGTTACTACAGGAACGCTGGGGTTTGGTGAAGTATAAGACAATGTATCAACATTAAACAACTTTTCACTCATAAACCAGATTAAGTTTGATCACCACTGATGCAGCGATGTGAGATAATGTCACAGCAACTGAATGTTGTGGGTGAATGTTGTGGTTTGTTTTCAATAGCGCCAAACAAATGATAATGAACGAAGAAAGTAGTTCAGTCTCACATTTTCGTCAACAGAATACGTTAACTCGCCGTCGTCGTATAAAACAAACACTCGCCGCTGCCATCGCTGCATTAAACAAACAGCAAATACAAAAATAAGTAAATTGGTATCAATAATGCAATGCTTATTACAACCTTTATATGAAAAAAGACACCAGTTGACATTACGTGCTATTCTAACTGCTACGTGATTCAGGAGACCATAAAGCATTCTGCACATTGCACCACATCATATATGAGACAGAACTGAAGCCAATTCCATTCTTGATGCCGAAATAATTCAAGCAACTAATTTCAAAAAATCAAAAAGTCCAATTAATAAACAAATTCATTTTTCTGGCAGAAAATGTTGTACAAATTTTGATGGCATTTCTATTCAAATTTACTGCACAATTGGCCAGTAATGATACCGCTATCTTTGTGGTTTCAGTTTTTAGCCTCTGCACATTGCACCAGATCATATGAGACTTGCTTCAAGAAGATCATGGAAGGAAAAAAAATGTTAACAATAGGTTTAGCCATTTTGACACAAACACTGGAGAATGACAGAGAGACTTTTTATGACAGCACAGACTGCACTAACATAGCACACTGCCCTGTAAAAAAATTAAAATATTCCTTGGCCGAATTAAATCAAAATTTTTGTTGTTCAAATCAATGAAATACAATTATCACATGGTTACAAATAAATCTACACTGTGAGGCAAAAAATTGCACCCTTGTTCGTTTTGCAATAGCTTAATCAAGCTGAGGTCTAGTTTGCCAATTTTTTGCATGCAGTTACCTGAATGTATTTGTAACAAAACGGTATAACATTTTCACATTTAGTGACCAACTATTTTTTACAGTATGAAATTCAATAAACGTGCGAAAAATTGTTCACAACCAGAGCTAAAACTTGAGAAGTCATGTCTGGTTAAAAGATGTGAAACAAAAATAAATAACTGAATGTAAATTTCATAATAAATTATTGACAGTTGTGGAACAGCACATCATAGCATGTGTTCAAAATGCTTTCCTTTGGCTTTGACACATGCAGCAAGGCAAACTCGCCATTGGTCAATCGCCTGATCAGTGACACTTTGCTGGATGCCAAACCACGCTTCAATCAGAAGCCATTTCAGTTCATCAGCATTCAGTTTTTATCAGATTTCGGATAAACACGTTCCACCTGCAGTACTCCACATATCCTGTAATCCACAGTATTGAGGTCAGGACCGTTATGAGGCCATACGTCTGGAGTGATGAAGTGTGCGGTCTCGCGTTGCAGCAATTGTTTCATATTTTACGTTGTTGTCTGCTACAAAGTAAGCAATAACAAATCTGATAAGCTGGTTCTCAGTTTTCGATTTTACAAAGACTCTCAAACAGGCAGGCGATAGGATATTCTCATGTGCATCTATGTGCCAAAAATCATCACAGTATGGCATAATTTTGCAAAGTTATTGTACGAATAAGAAGGGTACAATTTTTTATGCCTCACAGTGTATTTATCATTTATCATATTAAGCTCTCGAAAACCTAACATAAAAATCATACAAATGTCTCATTTAAAAATAAAATGTATAGAAAATCAAGGCAGCAATTACAGCAATAGTGAATTGTCTGAAAAAGTTAAGGATGTAGCTGAAAGCATGCTATATCAGTATAACGTACGGCAGTAAAATATGATTGATGAAGAATGATGGCAACTGATTTGATTATGAGAACTGTGCTACAAACCCGTGTTCTGTCAAGAGCATTAGAGAAGTCAAACGACTCCGGTGCAACGAAGAGATAGCCACACTTGGACACTTTGCGTGCATTCTACAGCGGCCAGCAGTAACACACAAAAACATGCTCAATCTTACGCACACACATGAAAACCAGCTGAATAGGATACGTTAAATAAATTAAATGCAAAACAATTCTGCCATTACTTCACTGTTTGCAGAAACACTTTAGTCGACTATGATGGTCACATTTTCAACTATGATGATAATAATTCAACTGGCTTCTGACATCACTTGCCCCCCAAAAAACACGTAGAAGTGACAAGTGAAATTGGTCAGTATACGGGTCACGTCGTGTGAAATCAACCAGTGCTGGACATCACACCATCGCAGAGTGCACAGTGCACTACGAATTTTTTCACACACAGTACATGAGGAGTTAGAATTTTTTGTCTCAAAAATTCACTGAGATACAATTTTCTATTAAGTTAAGGCACAAAAATGATGACATGACATATCGTTTAACTGCGACTTTCATGTTATAATAACTTGTTAACAAAAAGACCTAGAAGGCTGAATTTTGTGTGTGCTGATAACTTGCTATCAGAATATATGCTAATCAGCATAGTGCTACACTTATTATTTATTTCACCAAATAAAAGTTTTGTCAGGTTTCCTATGTCCGTAATTTTATGTTTGCTGGAATTTTTTGGAGAGTAACAAAACTACATTTTTAATAAGTTTAGGATCCATTTGAACAAAAAAATAAATGTTTCAGATTTTTTTCAAGGCTCAGAACTGGGCCTTTGAAACAATCTGAAACATTGCCACAGTTATCAAAGTTAGCACATCAGCCAATTCTGACCAAAATTTCAACTGTCACATACTAGAATGGTGGAAGTGCTCACTGCTGTTTTTGCTACAGGTCCAAGTCACAAAAGTACTTTAAACAGCTGCTAAGTCCAGACTTTGCACTGCAGCCATTTAGCACTCGGTAATGCGTTAGACTTGGCCAGGTAAGTAGCTTCATGAGGAGGCGGGTAAGACAGCGTTTGCTGTAAATGTTGTTCATTTGTTCAATATGTTATCACCCTTCTGAGTACACTACCTCCCTCTCGGTCGTGTAAAAGTCTGACGATTGACAAGCTATATACTGTTGGTTGACGCCAACAGCCATCATCTGTGAGTGACGGCTCAAAGAGAGCAATGTGATTATCACACGACACTAGCAAGGTGTGCAGTCATTCATTCACTAGTGGCTACGCCTGGTGAACGCTCACACTACCCCACAGGCTTGGCTCAGTTGTCAGCATGTCAACCGGGTGAATGTATGGCGGTGAATGCACACCATACCTGATCAGAATCTAAAACCGTGGGCGATCACCCGACATGCGACAGACAGATTTCTCACGGTCTGTGAATAACTATTATACGCTATAAACGCCGGGGCCGACAGACGGCTATCAGACACGATCAGCAGACCTACCACCAGCCAGAACGCTTCCCTCGTCCGGCCGCGCCGCGTGCTGGCGATATGATACAGAGGCCTAACAGCAGCCGCAGTCTGACACGTAATTGTTTCAATGTATCCGATCCGTGGCCTCCTTTCGGCACCGACACACGCCACCTGGCCTGGCAGTGACTGCTGCCGTGTTAACGGTAACGAAAACGACTTCAGTAACGTTCACGAAAATAATCGCAGATAAATGAGCGGTCAGACAAACTCAACGCAGCACGAGACAGCGTCTGACATTAACCCAACGTCGGGCTTTCAGGGAGTCCCGCAGTTACCACCCCAGTGACAGTTATTCAACGCCCTTTGCCCGACACCAAATTATACTGAAAGGCAGAGAGCTATGAATATATGCCAGTTGTCTGACGCTCTGTTCACGCCTAGCCAGCAGCTGACAATAACTGAAACTAAAATAATTCCACACGACTAAATTATTACCATGTTGAGCCCAGCAACTTGACCCCCTATCTGTCCATCTAACTCTGCCATGATCATTCTCTACTACTCTGCATCAGCGACGATCTAGCACCTACGCAGCCGCAGCGCTGTTGCATGACTAACGGCTTTAGTCAAAGCGGCTTTGTATCTGCACATTCCACATAACGTGCTCATTGGCATTCACTGCATGGCGCCATACACAGTGTATACATTCATTCACAATATGACGTAATGATGATGATGAACTCACACAGTAACGTTCGCTTGAAGGAAGTCGATTAATTTCGACTGTAGGCGAAACTAATCTACCACATGAGGCTATAACAGCAAAATCAAAATCTGATTCTTCCCAGTGAAAACCTGTTACCCTTTACCAAATCTCGTAAGATCTGTTCAGAACTTCTGAGAAGTTGTGACTAACAGACAGACAGACAGACAAACACAAGACCAAATCAAACTCACCACATACACTACATGGACTTAAAAGTAATTAGTCGCAAAATTGGCAAATCATACCCGACTGTTCTCCAGAGCTTTGGCAGAATGATCCTCTTTTGGCTTGAAACAGTTCTGACATTTTGTCTTGTTAAATATGTTAGCCTCGAACTTGCGACATTTGTTATCCATTTTCACCAATCATAGTTCAACATTAAAACCTGGTTATATATATCTAACACAAAAACTTCACCATTTACAGAACATTATTTTAATGTTAACAACATTTGGCATAAATGACAAAATGATAAAATGCCTGCAACTACAAATAGATCGCATGTCTGCAGTCAGCTTTGGGTCAAAGTCATTCAGTCATTGGTAACGGCGCTATTCAACAGTTCATATGTCTAAAGGAAATCTTAAACGCACATGCATAAATTGTACTTATGGCAATTTTCAGTCACAATACTTGACTAAGTGCTATAAACTTCACCAGTGATAGAGTCAAGGACACAGGTGTCAAGGCCAGCAACTTGACCGTCAAGAGGACGGCTAAGGGCACAAATCAACAAACCAAATGAATTAATGCGATGCATTATGCCATTTACAGTTAGTAAGTAAGTGGCTACGAACTATAGGTGATTCGGTAGTGTAGCGGTAGGGCGTTGGACTCGTGATCAAGAGGTCGCGAGTTTGACTCCGACCGCGGCATTATTTGGGCAACAACCCTGGGCAAGTAGTTCACACCTAGTGTGCCTCTGTTCACCAAGCAGTATAACTTGGTACCTTGCGAGGGCCTTCATGCTAAAAGTGCCGTATTGTTGGCAGCGGCATAGGGTCCAATGAACAAGGGGGATATTGTAGAGCAGTTCTGCGGTGATTCTTGAGTTGCTTAGAACCGCGATATAAATCATCTGCTTTACCTTTTTTACGTTTATATGACATCAAAACAAATTTTGTCACCTAACTTAGGGACTTGATTGATTCATTCACAGTGACTTTACTGAAGTTCTCTACAGCATTGGTACGCCCTTTACTGATGGCCAAGAACTAGGTGCCAAGGTCAAACACCAAAGCCAAGCAAGAACTTTTAAAATGTCCTGAAGGACTCATCACTGAACTCTACTCGGAGATTGGTGTCAGCCTGATCAACTGTCACAAACACAACATGGGGAATTGGCTTTGTTTTAATTGTGACAACTGAAGGTCCATTTGACTGACAACAGTATTGTATCGATGTGTGAAAATCGCAGTAACCTTCACACGACCTTGGGCACCACAAAACATGCAAAAACCTTTTAAATTCTATCATGTTTTTCTGTTCAATGCTGGCCAGACCAAACAGGATTTCGTAATTGTAGTCATGCTTCACCAGGTCTGAATACCCATAATAAGTTCAACTCCACCATAAACTTATCCAGCACTTGAGAATTTCCATTTCCAGAATTTTCAACCAAAATAACCCGTCTTGTCAGTAACGCAACTGTTAAAAGCTGCTTGATGACTGCATACATATATTCACCAAATCTTACCAAAGAAAGAGATGCTGTTCCTTTTACCTATTTACCTAACATCTCTGACATCTTGTTATAACACTATGATGACTGGACAACATAATAATACAACTACATTGATCACAAAATTATAATTATTTGAAATCAGTCCAACTCCCAGAAGGTGTAGAATAAAGCCAGCCGATTTCCTGGTAAGATGATGTAAAAGGCCCCTAAACCAAGCTTTAGTTTCATTTGTTTTAGTTTGCATGTTTCTAGATTTCAACAGGATTTCGTAATTTCTAGTATTTGTTATTAGTTTTCTTATATGGTAGTTTAGGTTTTTGTGTTATTCTTGGTATGGACTTGTAGTTATGTTTAGTATGTCACTATCAGCCAAGTGAATGATGGAGAAGGAAAGATGTTTTGCACCAGTAAATACTGGCCGAGAAGATCATGTGTTGAGTGGCATTTTAAATCCTATTCAACTCAACTTCAACTCTGCATTGAAGCAGCACAGTGGAAAGGCACAAAATAACTGGCATCTAACATCTAACAATTCTAAAAACTCGTTGAAGTGGTTATACATTCTAATGAAATTTTACCATAGCACTGCAAAACACCATGACGTAGGCAGCATCCTGTACTGAAAATACAGAACATGACATTTACAAGAAAGCTGTGCTATCGCAAAGATGACCACGCAATGCACGCTATATAAGTGGATCAAATGAGCCGTTGCGAAGATATGGCCATTCGCGTATCTTGGGGGCATATGGAACCCCCATTTTGGGGGGAAGTGGAGGTCGTAAGGGGTCAGCGATGGCACCATTCAAAAGAGCGATGGTGGTTTCCTATAAGCTCTCCATTGTGACCGTTGCGCTATCTGTAACCATTCGGCTGCAATTTGCGATCGAATGTCTCCGACGCTCAAATCAACAGGGGGGTGGGTCACTTCGGGCCAAAATTTCCAGGTGTTCCCTTGCAGTAAACCCCCAATGTTTGGGTCTGCAGAGAGCGAACATCCCAGGCTAGCTATTATTGGTGAAATTATTTCGGAAGAATTCCAACCTCTGTGATCATAATCCACCAACGTTACAGACAGACAGACAGACGGCATGCGATCGCAAGACTGCGCTTTGCACTAAAGTGCATCGCACGGTAAAAACTGCAGAATGATCACTATAACCTAAATGAGTATTGAGTAGCTTGAACAGTTTTCAATATTTTGCAACCAAATTTTCTCCAACGATTATAAGCGGAAAATGATTCACAATTTTTATCACGTGCCCGCATTTCTCCATGAATGCAATTGCAACACACGCAATTGATATGGCAATATCAATCTTCTGTCTGTGATGGCTCCATCATTCTAGGTTCTCGTCACTAATCGCTGTTACGAAATTCGGAATGGATCACCCCTAATGAGGGCTGTAAATACAGAAGGTGTATGAAAATTGTGATTACAATGGTCAACTATTCCAAAACTGTATGACCGCTGTAGCATCATGTGGTCACTGATGACTTTGGATGATCTCTCAAGGTCATCTTCGCTATTTTAAAGCTGTCTATTGCTTGGCTTCTTTCATAAATTAACTGTAAGTCACAAAATGTGAAAAAGTTGATGGCCAGATCACAATTTAATGGGTGCAATATTTTCAAAGCAGATTTAACCGATGAGTTATCGTTATTTTAGTTCAGTTTTCTTAGTTTTATAATGGAGTCAGTTCTTAGGAAGTAGACATTAAGCCTCCCCAGTAAAAATTATAATTAAATAAGCAACATATCATATCTTAGTTATTACACACAGACCTGTTCCTGTCTGTAGAGGCTTTCGGTAAAATGTGAGAGTGCAGAATGCAAGAATGCAGTAACGACAACAGGGAATTTATGGGAGATTAAAATGCAGGCAAGTAATGTGGGTGAACAGGTAGTGACATTAACCAGGATTAATCGACGGTTAATAAAATGCTGGACGACGACGAATTCAGTTGAAGAATAATGCTGTCAACGTAGTTTTTATTTCATTTAATGATCTATTATACTGTAGGTAAACTGATATCAAAAATGAATGAAACATCTTAATTTTGAGCATCTTTAATATGACGGCCTAAGGTGGTCAGTTTTGTGAAAATTTCCATTTTAAAACAAATAACATCAACTAGCATGCACACAGCTATTTATGCAACTCTTGAATTTAACAACTGTTAATAAAATTATCTGTGTCCACAGTATGTTTGTCTGTTGTCAGTATGCCTGAATAAGGCTAAAACCAGTGACAACAGCAGTAAAAATTTAGAAGCCTACAAAAATTTGTGATCTATAAGCCAGTTTGAAAAAGAATGGAATCAAAAATTAAAAACTCTACTAAAGGTGATGACAATGTGGTGCATTTTTGCAATGATGTCGCCATCCACAGAAAATAACATAAACTTTGGTGTTTAACTAATGCTAACATGGCCAATTTGAAGACAGACCTACTGTGCAAAAACGAACAAAGTTGCATTCTCCTTTCACCAATGCAGCAGGCAGACACTGCCAGACAGATCGCGGGATCAGTGGTTTGGTTAAATATTGGCCTAGAAGTTTCAGACAAAAGAAACCGATTAAACTACAACTGACTTTCATCATCATCTTTTCTTCTTTACACATTTCCTTTCCATGGCATGCTTTCGTTTTTTTGATGTGCCAATTTGAGGCGAGCACCAGCATCGCAGTTGACTTCAAAGCCATGTGATGTGGATGGTGGCAGCTGTGGGATGAAGAGTTCAGCTTTAGCCACAATTAGTTTCATTCTCAAAGGAAGTGCAATGAATACTAAAGCTACCACTGAATCAATTAAATACGATTGACGCTGATGAACAATTAATGTGGCTGCTAACAGTACATACGTTGCGACCAGTGCCCTGCTTTAGACAAGCGCTAATGTTGACTCGATTATCACGTTGACGTTCGCCGTCAAAGGCTGATGAGTTCACGAGTAGTAATTGATGTTAGAAGCATGTCTGCCGTGACACATCAGTTTGCTGGCAATTAGTGTTAAACATCTAGGTGAAGGTATCAAAGACCATCAGTTTCGCTTAAATGCTGCCGATTTTTGTCATGACTTTATGGAAAACAGTAAGTTTCACTAAGTTCCATACAGGGGTGTAGTCGCAAATTTTTATTTGTCGGAATGCTCCTCTTATCCTTCCCTTTTCCCTCTCTCTTTCCTTTCCATTCCCTCCCTCCCCTTTTCCCTTTCTGCCCCCTTTCGGCACCATGACACCCCTGGTTCTATAGTGTGGTACCTAATGTGAATTTTTGCATAACCGATCACTGATTCATTAGCCTATATCTGGTTATTATAACTGATGATCGAATTCAGGAATTCAGGATACACGAAGTTTGGCTCAGGATGTGGTTGGTACTTGGTAGTCCACAGATTTAGGTCGAGCTGAGTGTGACGTAATTACCGGTGTCTGTAAATACTACATCCGCCCCATCGGCAAGCTCTCTTTCTTGACTGCCACCTCCGCCATTGCCACACACGTACACAGTTTGCATTGAGTCATTAAAATAAAGTTCCAAAAGTGATGCTGTTGCGTTTTGTTGTAAAAAAACCAGTTATTTGATATAAGAACACCACTGCCACCACCGACAGCCTCCGTATATCAGCCAACAACAACTCACTTAAGCATCCTAGCCCGCAGTCACGACGGAGCTCAAAATGACAGTATAGGCCATATCATTTCTGCACAAAAAATGAGTACATTGACGGTCAATTCCTAGCCGGCGACTGTGGCAGTCGACAAAGACAGGTCGCCGATGGGGCCGATGGAGTATTTACAGACACCCCATAATTACCTCCTAACTAGTGCTGTGACAATCTTAAAATCGAAATCGAAAATCGCAATTTTTTGTCAAAATCGACCAAAATCGAAATAGTTATATTTGCTAAGTCATGTTTCGATTTCATCATGTTTCGTTTTTTGCAGCAACACATGAGATTGCGTTGCGTACGTACGATGCGTAGTTGTTTACATAGTGGTGGGCACGTGAAGTAAACAATAACAACACGACATGCTTTTCAGACACAGGTTTATTGTTGGTTTTTCTTCTAAGTTTACGTAAATAAACAACATTATAATCGTTCATTTTGATAAACTATACAAGTTATACAACTGCCGATTTTCGATGGTTGCGGTATATTGCCA
>Ga0056114_1001131_pt1 | contig 11487 bp, 11 predicted proteins | sample WorMetHERISLAND1_FD_77005 | JGI IMG/M metagenome (GOLD analysis project Ga0056114, IMG submission 77005) | Marine gutless worms symbiont microbial communities from Max Planck institute for Marine Microbiology, Germany - Olavius loisae HERON... ...
ATGTATTACCACTATCATCAACATGGATAAGATCACCAATATCAGAGTCAGTTTTTCTTTTACTATGATACCATTAAATAGGCCGTCCCCGAAAACCCCACCCTAGAACCAAAAATTACGAGTCTATCTTGCGTACAACCGGAGTTATGACAGTTTATAATTTTTTTTAAATTTCCCCATAGGCGCCATTGTAAATTATCGATTTTTTCGAATAAATCAGTTAAATTTTGAAATTAAATATTCTCACCCCCAAAAGGCACTACCTTGCGCAGAACCACGTCATATGACGTATTAAACGTGAAAATCGGTCCAACGAGCGCGTCTGTATATAGATTTTCTGAAGAACTGTGAAAAAAGTAAACATTCGAAGGTATTGGGTGCATATTTCACGTATGTGGGGGACAAAAACCCCTGGGCGCATTGACCCCTAATTTTTTGTGGTGGTAGATATCCGCGACGTAATCACGTGTTTCAAATTTGGTGACGATCGGTACAGGGGTTTAGCGTCGGCTGAGGGTCAAATTTTGCCATTGCCCATTGACTTTGACGGTCGTCCTTACAACACTCATACTGCCGTGTGAGTGTGTGATAGTGTTAAACAGTTCGTAGTTCAGAAACAGACAAAAAATGTCTATTCTCTACAGAGGCAGCCCAATTATCTCTGTAGAGAATAGAGAATTTTATATTTATAGTCCTCAGTTTGAACTTTGAAGTTCTATGTAAACGAGACGTAAGAAGGCGAGACCGAGACGTTGGAGCGTCGAGACGAGACGAGACGTTCAAAAAACGCCTCGAGACCGTCTCGAGACCGAGACTACAACCCTGCTAGGCTGCTAAGAATGAATTGCGGCAGATTCATTTTCATCTCGCGAGTGCCTTCGTCGCCGTCGTCTTCAGCCAGCTGATAGCATCGTCATCTGCTTAATGGAGGCTCAACAACCCGCCATCCAGTTTTTAGCCGAGTGCGATCGCGCTTATACTACAGTGTTCCGTCTGTCTGTGACGTTATGTACTGTGGCTAAACGGCGCGTCCTAGAGCAAAACTCTGCAAAAGTTACTATTGACAGCCTATAGGAAGTCGTATGTGAGAAATCCATTGGTACCAAAATGAATGATTTTGACTTTTGTTTAGAGGTCGTTTAAGGTCATGTCAACCATTGCGTTACATTCGTCGTTGAATATCTCGGAAACCGTTAGAGTAGAGGCTTGCTTCCAAAGAACCACCAATAGGAAATTGCCTACGGGGAATCAAATGGTCACGCACAATGAATGGCAAATGGCTCCCGATATTATAGAGCGCTGGAAAGCGTCAACATAGCATCAGCCGTGTCTACCGCTCTTGCCATTTACCCTGAATGGTCAAACTCGTGACTCCAATACGCTTAGCTTAGAGCGCAATATCATGAAAACGGCTGGAGATAAAAACTCCGTTACAAAGGACTACCAATAGGAAATGGCCTATGGGCCAAGATGACGTTAAGTGATCCACGGAGGTAGAGTCAGTACGGTCGGCTATCCTAGCGACAGCTTGGCTTCTTGTGATAGGGCACAAGTCAACGATGTGCTCCATGGTCTGTTGCTTTCCGCAATCACAGAGTTGAGATGAGACAAGACCCCATTTGTGCACTCTAGCACGACATGGGCCTTGGTCTGTGCGCCGTGCGGAAACGATTCAATAGTGTCCGGGAGTGACGCGACAGGTCGAAGCCAGGCTGTTGGATAGTAGGGTCGCATACAAGATGACTGTTGACCATAGCAGCAGCCGACATTGGACAACCAGTCTTCTTCCTGTCGTCCTTTGGTCGACGGAGGTGTGACTACCCATATAGGCCTAGGGTGTCGAAGAAGTTAAAGAACAAGTCGTTTTTTGCGGTTGGTCAAACACATCGGCATACAGAGGCCAGTTTGGATGGGCCTCGATGTTACAGAGCAGTTTGTCTGTGGCTATACGACGTAGAGCCAGAGAACTATAGCAATGTTGGCCGACACAGGTAGCCACGGGTCTGCGTCAGAAAAAAGCGATCGTATGGTGACTGGGTGACTCATAGTCACCAGTCACCCAAAAATCTGCCCTTGAGAAGATGTTTTATATTTCGTACTAACTAAATGATAAGTATCGTGATATTATCGATGTCGCGATACTCTTAGCTCGATACTTATCATGGAAGAAATCCGCGATGTTGTGTTATCTACTCTATGTTTTCATTCGGCGCGGTAAAGACACGCCCACTTGAATGAGAGTTTTTAATTTTGTTTAGGTTAAACTTTATTTCGCTTTTTACAGAAATGGAATCGATTGATTTAGAGTTGGGAGAATTGTTTGAACGCGATGCCGTTGACGACATGGACGACGGAGAAGATGTTGGAGCGCAGGCGTTAGGACAAGATGACGAAGCAGCGGGCGAAGATGGCGAAGGTTGTCTGAGCACGGCACGACACACTGTCAATAGCTACTATTCACATCAGCCATTTGAAAAAGGGGGTAACCCGGCGGCAGCTCCACCGCCGTTCAGGCCTGGCGAACCTGCCTTCTGGGAGCCGTCCCCTAGTCACCCCATATTAGGGATAGTGTTATTTTCTGTCCCTAGGGACGGGAATCAAGGTCTGGAAAACGCTATTTTAGGGATATAAAAGAAGGAGTTGCGTTGGCTATTTTCCGTCCCTGGGGACGGACATTTAGCATATTTGATGCTATTATCCGTCCCTAGGGACGGAAATCACGGTCTGGAAAACGCTATTTTCTGTCCGTGAAAGGCGGAAAATAAGGAGTTGCGTTCGCTATTTTTTATCCGTGGAGACGGACAGTTAGCATATTCTATGCTGTTTTCTGACCAGAAGGTCTGAAAAACGCTAGTTGTAGGCCTATGCGCTACTTTCCTTCGCAGTGATGTAAAGTTACAGTAAGCTGAATTCCCCTTGTTATTATGCAAATTACCTTCTGTTTATGGTAAAAATCTCAGTCTTACCGGAGCAGTCTTTATGACCGTTATGCCATAGACCTACTACTTGGCAAAGAAGGCTATTCTGTTATGATGCATCCACAACTTAAAATTAATGACTACTATTTAACTTTACCTTTGGTAACACTATACTGGAATGCACGTTGATAACTTACATATTATTGTGTGCAACATAATGAATATATTTTCTGTATCTCCTTCATTTTGTTTTTCCATCCGTCACCTGTATATGTCATCGATTATGCTAAATGTCCGTCCCCAGAGACGGAAAATAGCGAACGCAACTCCTTATTTTCCGTCGACGGAAAACAGCGTTTTCCAGACCGTGATTTCCGTCCCTAGGGACGGAAATGCTAAATGTCCGTCCCCATGGACGGAAAATATCGAACACAACTCCTTATTTTCCGGCCTTCATGGACGTAAACATAACACCATATTAGGGGACTTGTGCTTATTTTGTGTATATCTTTTTTTGTCTCGCAATCCAATCCATTGCAAACACGTTTTCTCCATCATAATTTTGGCGACTGGTGTTTACTGGTCGCAAGCTGACATGAATTTTTGTTGATGATGTCATATCATATTTGCTAGAGTGCTTTCACGAGTGATACAACATTTTAGACACTGATTTCGTACGGGTCTGTACGCCTACTTTTCCCGTTATTCATACGGGATGACGTCACATCACATGACCTATACAACATATATCACGTGACGTTTATATACTCACTTGGCGGCGCTTCAGACCGTGTGCTTGCTTAGCTCAGTAGGCAGAGCGTTCGGGCTAGAATAATACCATTTTGTCTCAGGTCACGAGTTCCGACTTCCACCGGGCGCAGTTTTTTTGGCTCGTGGGTCGGTTAGTGTTAGGGGCACGGTCGTGGGTCCTTATAGGGTTAGGAGTAAGGTTAGGGTCAGTAACTCAGTATTTAGTCTTATTCGTAGAGCAAAACTATTGCTGTATGAATAACCAGCTGTTGACGGCGTATGGGCCCGTACGAATAACATTTGCCAATATTTTAAGTGTGTGTTTAACTCGTAATTTTTGTGTTGATTTTATTTTTAATTAGGTTTGCACTGAGGTGAGCATAGTCCTCCCCAAAGTCAATTCTCCCCACTGCCAATTCGCCCCAGTAACCAACTCGCCCCGCATAAATATGGGGCGAGTCGGTATCCAGCATTACCAGCCAAACTTTTGGTGGCTACCTATTAGTACCACAGACTCAACTGAATAAGCAGCAATTGATCACTGCAAAAGTCGGTAGGGCAAAGTTGGAAGGCTAGTGGGGTCTAGGCTAGTCAACTCGCCCGACCAACTCGCCCCACCTGGGGCGAGTTGACATTGGGGCGAAGTGACTGTTACTCCTCCCTAGTAGTATAAAATTACTAATAAAGTAAAATAATTGTAAATTTAAGTGACAGTTATCATGTGCAGTAAAGCACCTGTGAATCTTACTAGTCTAAACCATAAATTAGGCTTCCACAAAGTCAAACATTGGTAGTCCTCCGAATTCAATCCCAAATTGTTCGCTACATGTTTTCACGTATGTGAGGTAGTAACTAATGCTGACTCTAACCTTATCTCCTAACCCCATACATACCCACGACCGTGCGCCTAACCCTAACCGACCCACGAGCGAGAGTTGTCATAGCATAGACAGACATCGATAGCATGGACAACTTCAATATTAATTTGGGACCGGAATTCGGAGGATTGCCCAAACATTTATCAAAAATAATGTTATTATGCCACCCACCTGTCTGAAACTGTCCAAAACTTGTTTAATACGAGTCTTTTGTCAAATATTCATCATCATCATCATTTTATTTGCCAGAAATACATGAACACAATGACTCACATAAGAACGGACAGTTGGCGAGACATACCAGACTCAGAGCACTTACGGTAGCCTTAACTAAGCATACATGAACTGAGTTAAAATACAATACAAAACAAGTTACAAATTAAACATCAAATTTAAATGAAAGAACATAATACAGCATACTTCAGTTAGGAAAGGAAATTGACATTTTTAATGATCCCTTGAAAGCTGAAAACGAAGAGAAATTTACTGTAGGAGGTAAGGCGTTCCATACATTTACAATTTTACATCTACCAGTGAAGAAGTTGTGATGAACTGTGCTTGTACATCTTGGTTTATACAATCTGTACAGGTGTCCTCTTGCTAAACTTTACACATGTGAAGTAATTCAATTGAATAATATATATATGTAAAAAGCGTACGTGTAAAGTGAACCATGGATGATACTTAATAATTAGCACCTGATGCTTTCAGGTAGAGAATGGAGTTGCTAAATAATAACCAGGGTTGGCATGATGCTGGAGGCCAGAAGGTAGCGAGGTATGGAGACTGTTGGTGGGGGAGTGTTAGATTAGATTTAGTTAGTTAGATTAGTTGTTTAGTTAGATTTTTCAGAATTTATAGATGATCTTATATATAACTGTATGCATCTCTTGGTGGACCAGATATTAGATTAGCCAGAGGTATTGTCACAGTAGCGAGGCAGTTAACTCCCCTATCCTCCTGTAAACTCACACCCCGAGTACAGATAAGCATCATTGCAGAGGAGCCAGTTGAATTCAGTTGACTTCGTGTTTGCTGTATTTGTCTTCATTTTGTGTGTCCATGCATGTGTATTTTGTTTTTTCTTTTTGTTTTTTTGTGTTATTTTCCTTTACAGCCTTCTCCTTCAGTACTTTGATACTGTTGGTTGGGTCTTTTGACCTGTAAAAACCATCTCCCATATAACCTATATACTGTGTTGGAGGGGACGTAAAACACTGCTCAATCAAGGACAGCTAGAGTCTATACTCATTCTTTGAGTGCAAATATATGGATTGTGAATTTTATTTATTACGTTTAAATACCTTTTGTGCACCATAAATTAAGAATATGTGGCTGTTATTTGATCAGTACAAATTTTGTGACTGTATTCAGGCGATGAGGTTTTGTCTAATCTGAAGAATCTTATGAAAGGAGCTGCAAAAAAGAAAGTGTTGAGACCTCAGCCAAAGTTGAATGCAGACAGGTAACGCACATACTAGTCTTCACGTATTCACAGTGTTCACTGGCACCAGAGCAGTTCCCATCTGTTATAACCTGCCAGGCACCATTTAATCTTGCAGACAATGTCATGTGAAAGAATTCAGTCCTGTAATGTTGAAGACGTATATTTTACGACATTTTGACAGTGAAAAATCACAGATGTGACTTCACTTTTGTCAACACATCTTCTAGGAGTCGGTACTGGCCGTTTTCTCATCGGATATACTGTTATTGCACCATTAACGTATTAAATGCATGCGTTAGATGCATAAAAAACCCAATTCGGTTTTAGATGATGTTTTGTGCGAGACTTAGCCTAGTTTTGCCAGCAAAAAAGAGATCTTTTGATTTGGAAATTGTCAGTACTACATTTGTAAGAAGTGTTGAGAGGTATTTTTCTGCGACAACTGTGACCAGGCTGAAGACAGATCGTGGTTTACCGGCTTTGCCGAAGCTTTTCAAAGACGTTCAGTTTGCTGGGCATGGTCATGAAGTAAGCGGAACTTAATTTGATAATTAACGTGTTACTAACAAGCCTGTGCTTGGGAGTCATTATGCCATCGGTCAAATGACTAATGCGCATTTCAAAGCAATGCGTGTGAAGCCATCCAGTCATGCTGTGTCGTAAATCACTGAAAACAAAAGTCATATACACCAGCTATCACATTTAAAACTAGGGATGTGACGGATTCCGTATCCGAATCCGACAGAATCCGGCACTTTTTCAGAAATCAGAAATCCAACGGATACTTAAAGTCCCATCGCGTCGGATTCGAAATTGCTAACTGCTGACTAAATTCAGTTAACTGCCGGCTGCCAAAATAATTCAGTGCATCTCTACCATTGTTGATGTTACAGAAGAAGTAAGGTTGAATAACAGTACATTCCTTGATAGAGGTCTGTTGTGTTTTCTTTACTTTTTTGAAAACGATCACAATTATTTCAATTGTTCACTGCTAGTTCATTTGCAACTGCTTAGTTTGAAGTAAATAAGTTGAATTACGGTAGTCATAATAGGCTAATAGCTGGTAGTGTTGATCACACGACAAACCCGCATCCGAAATTCCGAATCCGACGGATTTTGCACATGAAATCCGCATCCGACGGATGCGGATATTGGCTAGCTCTGTCACATCCCTATTTAAAACAATTAAGTAAGTAAGTAAATAAGTAACTAAAGTGTAAATTTATATAGCGAAAGACCAATGGTGTGCTCCCTGAATTCTTGTACTCCCTTAAGCTTCAACAGATTCCTCTCAAGACCAGTTGTTTTGTACCAGTATATTTAACTTGCTGGACCTAATGTCTAATGTATGTAGTAGGTGATCTTACATTAGCCCAGCCCATGATGCCTACATAGAGCCTGCTCCTAGGCTAGATTTAGCAGTGGAGGTGAACGACTTATACCATTTTACACAAAAATTTGGTGCAGTGAAGTAAGTGTTATAACAGTGTTACTGTCTAAAACATGACTCAGGCAGAAGACTTGAAACTGCTGATGTCGAGGCTGGAGCACTGGGCTCATCGCCTGTTTCCAAAGATGTCGTTTGATGATTTCATCGAACGTCTTGAGAGGCTTGGCTCTAAGAAGGAAATTATGGCAAGTTTATTTAAGTATCGTTTTTGATTTTGCTTGTCTTATGCTAGGCATATCTGGATAGAGCTCGACGGCATATATGCAGAGTACCCTGTATAGTATTGCCCATTTGTCTGTCAAATGGGTCGATCAGCCGAAAGTGGTTAAAGTTAGGATCGTGCAGTTTCCACCGTACAGTAACCCCATCCATCTGGTTTTGTGGGATAAGTTTCATCCAGAAATTCTAGCAGGTTCTCCCTGAGCGTGGGTAATCAAACAAGGTGGGAAAACAAGCTTTATATGTCAGTATCTTGAAAATGGTACAAGATACGTCCAAAGTTACTATTGATGACTAGTAGGAAGTTGCATATGCGATTTCAATATTGGCATTAAGGTCATTAACTTTTGATGACCTTGAATCTTTAAATTTTTTCGGAAATCCGCATGATTTCACAGATTTGGGAAGATAGATCCTTAAGGTCAGCAACAGAATTGTAGCCCACTAAATGTACTTTTCAGTGATTTATAGAATATGTTGATATTGCTGGGCATCCATAACCAGGATACAGTGTGTGAAAGTGGCGAATACACGGAAATATCTCGCAAATGAAGACGTAATACGGACCATCAGCCACGGTTTCTATTAACCATCAATAGGAAATCGCATATTGTTGATTTGCTGTGTGTTTCTTCTCTAGGGACCTTCATAGTTCATACATTCACTGCTGTCGTGCGCTTACCTTTGTTTTATGCTATGCTATGTTTTCTTGTTTTATCATTGTCGTTTGATACTCGCTGTGATTTTTCTCACATAATGATAATGAATGTAGTAAACATAGATTACCTATGGGCACATACACTGCAGTAAAACTATGTATGAGTTAACCTTCACTGGATAAATTTTAAACTGCACAGTAGATACAGCAAACTGTATATTGCTGCACAGAAATGCAGTCCTTAGCAACACAGTCAACCTTCAAACACCACGTCACAGTCCATCTCTTCTCAGTTTCTTTTTCTAATATCCGATTCACTGTTCTCATCATGCAGTGTCTGAAGTGCTCGCATTTATTTAACTTAAAATTTCATGTATGTGTGTTTGTATATGTGTATGTGAAGAATATGTGGCATTATATCAATTAATTACGTTGCAGACGTGTGTGAAGCGTATTCGTCTTGATATGCCAGTCACCGACGCGGACTTTGTGTCACAGACGACAGACGACATTGATGAAGAAGCTACGGTGAATATTGGACTTTTTATTCTGTTTTTTTTTGTACAATTATACAGAGACAAAAAAACTAGGTGATAAGTTTCTTTGTGTGTATATGATTGTAAAATTGATCACTAAGTAAGTAAGTAAAATGTAGATTTATATAGTGCATAATCGTCAAAGCCCATAATGTGCTCTGTGCACTAGTACTGACAGAAAAAAGTGTCTTCAAAGAATGTCCAAAGCTATTAGTGTTGTGGCTAGTGTCATGCAGCAGTCTAGACAGAGAATTCCACAGTCTCGGACAGAGTACAGTGAACGCCCAAAGACCACATGAGTTCAGACGGTACGACGGCACGACGAGCTGATCACCAGTGGCGGAGCATAGATGACGTCTCTGTTTCTTGAAAGAAGTCCTATGAACAGTGTCCAAGTGTGCAAGCTGTTGGTACAGTGTTTTTTTTCTGTGTTTTAGGACAATGTCACGGCAGAAGAAGCGTTTGACGAAATGATGCGGTCAGAGACGGAACACAGGTCACACGAAGATCTGTATGGAACTCCTGACAGACAAGACAGCCTTAGCCAGTCTACAGGCATCACTCAGGTCTGCAGTCAGTCATTTGATATTGTAACTGTTGAACGTTAGCATCGGCATCAGCTGAATTGTCTGCGATCTTGATCCGCATTGTTACTCTATGCCGGGCCCAGTGATCTGCCAGTTGGTAAACCATCTCGGTATGTATCCAGCCACATAGGTCAACTCAGCCTGCCACCCCTCTTGGTAGTCATCTCAAATCTGCTGACGACATTCTCCAACATTCCTCCGTGTTCAGCTCTTCGATCGGCAAGAAACAGCGACTTCGACTTTCGCGATTGCGATGAAAGATTGGCGACAGGGCTTTTAGCATTGCCGCACTTCATGCATGGAACCAGTTGCCAACTGACCTCAAGAAGCAGCAGAAAAAAGACATCTTAAATTGTACCTTAAACAGTGAATATCGACTGAGAGCAGAGTCATACTGACAATGTAATTCATCCTTGGTGAACCTGCCCTCGGTGAACCTACCCTCGATGAACCTACCCTCGGTGAACCTGTAGATATCGTGTCATAAACACGTACTGTTAGTCTGTTACTGTTGGTTGTTTATAGAGTTTTAGTGTTGAACAGCGGCAACGAATGGAGCGAAGTCGACAACTGGCGTTAGAGCGTCGCGCTGCTCGTCTCAGTATGTGATGATTGTTGCCTTTTCACCGGTGTCTCACTTTGTTACGTTTGGTATACATGTGTTATTTTGTCACTTGCAGTGTGGACAACACCTTCGTCATCAACAAATTTCTATCCTTTCATGAGTTCGTTCAGTTTTGGAAACAAATAGAGGTCACTGAGGCCGGGCAGGTCTGGTGAATACGGTGAGTGATGGAGCAGTTCAGATGGCACTCGGTGCTTGTGATGATGTGTGAGCGGGTGCATTGTTCTGGTGAAACAGCACACCGCGACACAATTTTCCTCGTCTCTTCTCTTTCATTGCCGCTCAACATTTTCAAGTCAGATCAGCGTAGTAGGTTCCTGTAATGGTGCTGCCATGTTCAAGACAGTTAATCAGTACAATTCCTTCAGAATCCCAGAATACAGTGGCCTTAACTTCGCAGGCTAACGATACCACGCGAAACCTTCTTGGAGGTGGATAAGTGATATGTTTCCAAGCCATACTTTGCGCTTTACTTTTAGGATCAAAGTGATAAACCAGTTCTCATTTACAGTTACAAATCTTGAATAAATTTGTCCGGAGTTTCATTAAACAGACTGAGAAGACTGGCGGATGTTTTAACGCGATCTGCCTTCTGAATGTTTGGGTAGATTTGCGGCACCCATTGTGCAGACTTCGTCAACAAACTCTCTGTCAGAATCGAATATGCTACAAACGTTTTGAACACCCCGCATGACATCGTCTCGTTAGCGAAGGCAGGAGACCTGGGGACAAGCTCTGTGTACCAAGATCATTGAGAGTCAATGGAGGCATTAGGAGGCTTATCTTATCGTAACTTCTCTTGTAGTCTAGACGTGTTTCGCATGAGTTTCATTGCAGCCGTGGCATCTCTGTCAGATCATCACCAATGCTGATACTTTGGAGACGGGATCTTCGTTGCTGCCATCCACAGACAACCTGGACTGTCATTCAGTCAGACAGTTCACACCATCACTCACAACATTTTTTCATTTTTGTTTGGGTAGTTGAGACCACGGCACATTTTGAACTGTTTAACTGTGTCGTGTAATAATACTCGTAGTTACTTACTAACTGCAAGCTGTAAAGCCTCACCATAACCAGTGACATCGTCTGTTAGTGCTCGTATGCTGGAGCTCGCATCAGGAACAAGCTGTAGCTGGCTAGCGAAGTTTCACTGGCAATTTTTGGCTTCCTGTTTTTCCAGTGTTTCATATGTTCCATTTTTGCTTACTGTCAGTCTAAATCAGTAGGTGAATGAATGCAATGCCTGAGACCATGTAGTCCCTATGGATTTTAGCTCTGTGTGGGCTCTGGGAGCTGTACCGGGTGGGCCAAATTAAGTGACACCACTTTACATTTTTGCTTATAACAAATGAGTGCATCTACTAAATTTTATGATTTTTGGCACAAATAAACTACATAAAGCAGCAAATGAAATGG
>Ga0056114_1001132_pt1 | contig 11486 bp, 6 predicted proteins | sample WorMetHERISLAND1_FD_77005 | JGI IMG/M metagenome (GOLD analysis project Ga0056114, IMG submission 77005) | Marine gutless worms symbiont microbial communities from Max Planck institute for Marine Microbiology, Germany - Olavius loisae HERON... ...
AACAACAATATTGTGTGTTGTGATATTAAAACAAATATCACATTTTCAGCTATCACGCACATACAGTGACCAAACTCTCTTATAGGCTGTAGTGGAAATTACACGGTCAAAATTAGCGGGGGGCACAGTAGATTTAGCGGCCCCCCTTTGCCCCCTTGGCTACGGCCCTGGCAGACAATAGTAGGCCTACTTAGCATTGTTGTTAAATAGCATCTCCAACTGTTTTCGGGATATTGGGCTCTAAACGTAATGGGGTCACGACCTTTCGGGTTCACGTGACGTCATCGGTCGCGCGACCATTCGATTCTCCATAGGCAATTTCCTATTGGTGGCCCTTTAGAACCAAGCCTTATTTCTAACGGTATCCGAGATATTCAGTGGCGAATGTGGCGCCACGGTTGATATGACTGTAAACGACCTATAAACAAAGGTCAAGGTAGGCCTAATTCATTTTGGTATCGATTCGTCATATGACTTCCTATAGGTTGTCAACAGAAACTTGTTATAGGTCGCACCGTTTAGCCGCAATACATATAACGTCACAGACGACAAACAGAAAGACAGACGCAACACTGTAACAACGTTAGTAGGCCTACGGTCGGCTAAAAAATGACGAGTTAACGATATTGTTCACTGTACACAGCTTGCCAGCAACAATCTTGCGTGAAACAGCGTCGCCACTGATCGCAGTCGGGCACGTGTTCCACTTACATCCACTAACAATTTCTTTCATATCTTAATGAATTATGTGTAGATTTAAACAAAAATTGCAGTGAGTATACCTAAGGAATGGCAGATTCTGACAATGTAGAAATTAGATATTCATTGCGGCCGATGACGTAATTATGACGTCATATTTGTAACCGTTTGTAAATAAAGACCGCCAGACAGAACACAGCTTTATTTCATACCATAATTCAACAACTGATTATCATTAAATCAGCTATTTAACATCACGTCAACAAGCCTATTTCTTTGTCACTGATGAACTGAAATGTCAACTTATGCTCAAAATATCCGCCTTTCTCTTTAACACGTGTGGATTCGCATGAGTCATCCACGGCATTCAGATGCTGTAACATTATCTCGCATCAGTGGTGATCGAACTTAATCTGGTTTATGAACGAAAAGTTGTTTGTGTTTATTCATTGTCTTAAATTTCTCCAAATAATACACGATACGACCGCATCTACGCACCAGCAACTGGCAGCAAGTACTCGCAAAAGGATATCCTGGGCCCCTGGCTTATCGCTCGCTGTTAATGTAGGCATACTCCAACTTTAGCCAGACAAATGTGACGTCATAACTACGTCATCGGCCGCAATGAATATTTAATTTCTACATTGTCAGAATCTGTCATTCCTTACTCCTTAGATATATTGACTGCAATTTTTATTTAAATCTACACGTAAATCATGGAGATGTGAAAGAAACTGAGTGGGTGTTTTTTTCTGAACACAGTGTTCATGTATTTTTTCTTAACCCTTTGACGCCCACGGTTGCCATGACTACAGCTATAAAGCATCCTGCGCCAGACGGGACGGGGTTAAGACGTCATTTGTATTTTTTGACATCCGGGCACTGACGCTCAGGGCTGAGCGTCAGAGTGCCCGGATGTCAAAAAATACACATGACAACCCGGTCTGGCACCTGTCTGTATCCATGTGGCAACAGTGGGCGTCAAAGGGTTAATAATTATAGGCCTATATTTCGTTGAAATATGCCGAGCCTTAATAAAAAAGGTGATCCACTCCTGCCCGATCACAGATGATCCGATGTCATTACCTCTACACGATTTTTCATACGGGGCGGTCAAGCCATATTACGACCTCGGTCGGTCGACTGGTCCTCCAATATGTATTAGGCTACATTTTTGTAGCGTGTGTAGGCCTACCATAGTGAAAGTACTGAAAGTGAAGTGTCGTTGCAGATCTGTGATTAATGTCGTCAGTTTTAGCAGGCTTGTCAACAACGCAGACTGAAACAGTGAAATGCAAATCATCTATATAGCCGCCGGCGTCAGGCTCACTAGTCTAGAATGGCGCCTAACTGACGTTTACGACGACGAATAATTTTATGAATGAACTCGGTTCGAGCCGGGTCGTGGCCGGTAGCGGCCTTTGTGACTGTCGTGAATGAATGCCTTCACGTACCGTAGTTTGGTAGTAGTAATTCGGACGTGATGCCCGGGCGGCGGCCCCCGCCGCCGACGTCGCTACGTGAGGAGATTGCGTGTTGGACTGCAGACGCGGCGGATGTGTCGTTTACGACACTGGCTTTACGCCGCTCACGTCCTGTGCTGTGCATCGCCGTCAGCTATTACGGAACTTTTCTGGGAACAACTTGACTTATCTGTCATGTGATCGTTGGCGTTCTTCGCGGATTAATTGTAACTAATTTGGAACTAATTTTTCCCGCTCGATCGCATACTGTAGTCTGTCCAAAGTGTTGAACGATAAAAATGCTCTTCTGATAATGACGCTGCCGTTGTCACTAGGCTGCTGATAATGGAGTAGGCTATAGGCTATTTTACACATCTTAGTCTACTGACCGGCGAAGAGCTTGCAAGATGACACAGCGGCTTGTGCCAAGCTGTCCAGTTCCTTATCGCGCGGTTTGTCAGACTGTGTGTCTCTTAATATCAGGGTAAGTTGATATTTATTTTGTGAATGCTGTATTGAGTGGGTTTTTTCATAATTTCTGTGTTCAGTTCAATGTAATTGATGAGTGACTGTCATTTTATCAACATTATTGTGCTTTTATTATTTTACAGAGGTTTGTGTTAGTAAATTTTTATTGACAGACTACATTATTGCGTGCAATAATGTCAGCATATTTAAGTCGGCGTCTGTTAATTTTTTTCTTGATTCGATTTTAATCATCTCCATTTTTAGCCGACCGTACTAACGGTCGCGCTATATTGGTACAGTGTTGCGTCCGTCTGTCGTCTGTGACGTTATGTATTGTGGCTAAGCGGTGCGTCCTAGAGCAAAAGTTACTATTGAGAGCCTATAGGAAGTCGCATTCGTATATGAGAAATCGATTGGTACCAATCGATTTCAATGAAATCGATTGGTACCAAAATGAATGACCGGATTAAGTCAGTGAATCATGGAGATGTGAAAGAAATTGTGAGTGGGTGTTTTTTTCTGAACACAGTGTACATGTATTTTTTCTTAACCCTTTGCCGCCCACTGTTGCCATGGCTACAGCTATAAAGCATCCTGCGCCAGACGGGATGGGGTTAAGACGTCATTTGTATTTTTTGACATCCGGGCACTCTGACGCTCAGGGCTGAGCGTTAGAGTGTCCGGATGTCAAAAATACACATGACAACCCGGTCTGGCACCGGTAACAGTGGGCGTCAAAGGGTTAATATAGGCCTAGGCCTATATTTCGTTGACCTTCGTTTAGAGGTCGTATCACGTCAACCATTGCGTTACATCTGACGTTGAATATGTCGGAAACCGTTTGAGCATTGGTTTGGTTCCAAAGGACTACAAATGGGAAATGGCATATGGCTTATCGAATGGTCACATGACCGATGACGTCACGTGACCTTGAAAGGTCAAACTCGTGACCCCAATATCCTTAGAGCGCAATATCTCTAGAGACTCCGTTCCGAAGGACCACCAATAGGAAATGGCATACCGGCTATGGGCTATCATATAGTCACTTGAGGATGACGTCACGTGACCCCCGGAAGGTGCTGCGAGGCAGTACGGTCGGCTATCCTAGCGACAGCTTGGCTTCTTGTTTAGTGCGAGATAGCATATAGCATACATGCTTAGCGCGCTATATTTTATCGCCCGTCCGTCTGTCCGTCCGTCTGTCTCACACGGATGTATCGTACAAAACCGGTTGAAAATAGGATCGAGAAATTTTCACCGTACGGTGGCCCTTCCCTCTAGTTTTTGTGGAGCAAGTTTTATCTAGACATTATAACGGGTTCCCCTGAGCGGGGGCGTCAAGTAACGGAGGGGTGGGAAAAATCCGCCATTTTCTAGCTTTAAGCGTCCATATCGAAAACTGTAGCATATACGGCCAAAGTTACTAAGTCGCATATGAGCTTTCTTTTGACATCAAGATCGATGACCTTGAACTTCTGTAAGGTCAAATCTTGTCGGGATTTCGCGATTTTGGGAGGCAAGTCAACAACGGCTAAAACAATGAAGATAGACCCGACCCATAATGTCTGCGACAAAATTGTAGCAAACTAAATGTATTTTCCAGCGGTGTGTAGATTACGTTGATATCGCATGGCGTTCGTCCGCTATAGGCGGCGTCAAACAATGGTGGGGTAGGAAAAAAAGCTATTTTGAAGATAAATGCGCCAATATCTCGAAAACTGTAGGAGATACGTCTAAAGTGTAGGAATTTGCATGTGCGCTTTCGATTGACACCACGATCGATGACTGGATGACCTGGAGCTGCATAAGTTCGAATTTTCAGTGAATTTCGCAGGATTTCGCAGATTTGGGAGGCATGCAACAACAGCTAAACCAATGAAGATAGATCCGTGTCGTCATCGACAGTGTTGTAACCCACTGAAAGTACTTTTCAGCATGTTCCTTGCGAAGGCTTGCGTTGATTTGCCGTAGATTTCTTCTCTAAGGGCCTTCATAAGTTCATACACGCACCGTCGTCGCGGCTTACGTTAGCGTTAGCTATACATGTAGGCCTATATGCCATTCTGTCAATAGTACTAGCGATGCACCGATAATCGGTATCGGCCGATTGTTATTTACTCATTTAGTAAGTGCACTTTTTTATTAAGACTGTGTATCCGAGTTTTAGTTTGTTTGGTGAATGTTTGTTCATGTTCAATTTTCAACTAAGTTGAAAGATTTATTAATTAAAAGTTTATATTTAAGGCAATCGAAGGTAAAAACTGCAAAGCGCAGCAACATGATACTCATTGGATACTGAAATTATATTTTTAAAATTTTGTAACCAAAGACCAAATTTTCGTTTTAATGTTATATAGGCCTATACAAACTTGGCAAACATGCTGGTAATAGCATTGTTTAATTATGCACGAATCTACACTGTGAGTCAAAGGCCTATAACTTTAGAAATATTTAACAGATCTTTACCAAATTTGGCACAAATCAAAGTCTCTTCATTCTGAACATCGTACCAGAGTTTATTTAAATCAACTTTGGAAAATAGTGGCGTAAAAGTGGCAGTTTTTTTACTCAGTGTATTATAGGCCTAATTGTGCAATAAAATATTTGTATTATTGTTGCAGTCTTTGGAAATTCAGGTAAAAATGTCGGGTTTTTGTATTAATCGGTAATCGGCCGATTGCCTTACCAGTGCGTCTTAAGTCAGTAACTTTTGGTCTAGGTGGAAGCAGTGGTGGAAGCACCGTTTAGCCACAATACATTCCGTATACAGACAGCGACGACAGACAGACGCAAGCTAAGCGCGACCGTAAGTACGGTCGGCTAAAAATTAGTTATAAAATGAAATACTCGCGAGCAATATATCGGCTTAAATACAACAGGCTTGTAGTTCATTGTAGATAAAGACCTCCCTTAGCCGCCTTCGGCTTTTAAAAAGTCGGCCGCAATTACTTCTCCTTTAGCGAATCTTATATTCATAGTGCGCATCTGCTTAATTGTCTTTCCCGGCATTTATAGGGGCAGTATTAATGAGGTTTGTGCCCGGTTGTTGCCTTAACACAGTTAGTCGTCGACTTTGTTGTGTTTGAATTGGTCCCTGTTGCCGCTGAATCACGGCGTTTCTTGGCGCCTAGGCACAGCTCCACAGGTGGTCGCGCGTTCTTCGCAGCCGAGCTGAGCTGAGCTGAGCTGGCTGGACCGCTGACCAGCGCACGCCTCCACGAAGCGTTTTTCATTGAAAATTATGTAGAATAATTGGTTTCACCGGGTCACGATAATCGAATTTCCTGGCGTCGTTGTTGGGCAGACTGGAGGCATATTGACGCGGACAACTGGCTCTGATGAATGTGGGACACGTGTCGCCGTCTGGCGAGTGGGATGAACACTGAACAGTGCATGCGGCCTATCGGCCACATTGCGGGGTCCGTCGCTGTCAGTCTCGTGGAAGGTGGCATCGCCGGCGGGCAACCGAGATACATTAATTGTGTTGAAGCGAACGTTTAAGCCATTGATTTCCAGCTTATGCTCATCAGTTGTCATATCCGAGTCATTAGGCCGTAGGGCTTGGTCCGTATATGATTTGTCGGCACGAAGCTGCCATCGTGGAAGGTAATGTCGCGCGTAGGACCTATACAATATAAGCCCAGCTTAATTCTCTAATAAACACCCCCTTGTTTATTGGAACACTGGCCTCATGCCCCTTGCATCGTAAACATCAAATTTCATAGTAAATCATCTTTTTATTGTAAATTTCGATAAGGTATTCTATGCAGACATTTATTCTGTCAGTTCCTACTAGCCTATTGTGATCTAGGCCAGGGCCTATCGCTTAACTATTTTTACACCAAAAGCACTAGGCCCCTATGATGCACGCAAGCTTTTAGTTAGGCATATACGGTTTTTGTTGGGATCCGTCCTTTCCTTGATCTGCTATTGGATCATCCACTTCTCCGGATCCGTCAGACTGGATCTGTACCGACTCCGGATGGGCCTATCGTCTGGATTCCTCCCCTCCTTAGCTTCTGCGCTGACTCCATTGTCGGTTAGGCCTACAATAGGCTATCTATTATTCTGTCCCTAATTGCATGCATGAGTATAGGCTCCTAGAATAATGAGGAACCGACAAAGAATGTCGGCTAGGTTACGAATACAGTCCCCTGGTATAGGGGAAGAATTAGTGGAACTCGAAATACAGCATTCTTGTGTCACATTGACGTTAGCGTGTTACTAACAAATTTCCCGATTTGTATACTAGCCTACTTTTCGAAGATCGAGATAAAATATACATCTATAGGCAGTGCACACACGACAGCAGCCGTAATCAGTTCACGCTGTCATTTTGAGAAGTTTAAGCCGATTTAGCTTCGGGCGATCAAATTTCATAACCGCGTGCATAACACAGGTGCATTGATAGACGACAACTTTTCAATGTCTATCGTGTCACCGGATGTAATTGTCATGCCTGGCAACGTCACCTGCATTCAGGCTACTGAACTGGAACGACATTACCGAATCGATCAATGTGCTTTCTATTTCGACCTAGAAGTAACACATTTTGCGTACATTTCAACTGATCTGTTGCAATTGTCTTGAAAATTAGCTAAATGTATTAAGTTTATAGGTTAAACGAGAGTGCGACAACGATAATATAGAACATGCGTGTAAATGGTAAGCCTATAGGCCTAGGCCTCAGCCTGGCTGAAAATTAATGCGAATTATAACTGAAAGAAAAGCAGAAACATAAAAAAAATCTGCAAAAGGCCCGAATTCCCCCCACGAGTGTAGATAGACTGTAAAGTTAATCATTGTAATGACGCGCATTGATCAAACAATAGCATACAGGTGATGTAGTTGTCGCACGGTAACAGATTCAGATGACATCGGTGTTGACCGTGAGACGGTCATGCTTTGGAACGAAAGGACTTGGTGATCGAACGAGGTCAAGTAGCTGGGTCAAGGAGCACAGCACAGCAGGCCGCGACTATCAAGTTATCAACTCCGCAGCGCCATCGCTGTCGCTCGTCGTGTGTCCTTCCATGGACCTCTAGATCATTAGCATCTAATGCTAATGATCTAGAGGTCCATGGTCCTTCTGACCTCTGTTGTTAACTGCTTTATAGCCCGTTGAAGACTTGGCCATTTAGGCCTATAGGCCTCCCACAAGTGATTGATCAACTATACAGTTCCGATGTGGCCGTCTGATGGTTTGGCTTTGGCGTAAATTGGCGCATCTTGATCGAGTATCGTGCATAGAGCTATCATAGCTTGTTTATCACACGTGATGTTTTCAGAGTGGCACTGCATGGCATTTTGCGTGTTGGATTCTTTGGTTTTCGTCAACGAAACTCGTACACGTCCAGTTAAGTACCAAATTATATTAGCTTTTCAGATTGAAAAGATTTGTCAAAAAACTGAAAAATAGGCCTATCTGACTGTAAGCATAGGCCTATACGTTTGCTATTCATTGTACACATGCGGTGATCATACAGTAAAATAAGATGTCCCTATTATGCGGTAATTCGGCGTATAGGGATAGACTGTCTATCGGTGATTCGGTGACACTTAAATTAAATTGGTAGAATACCACCTGCTCGCCCGAAGCCCCGAACGTATCGTATTCGAGATCTTGACTATAGCGTGATTCCCAAATAGGCCTAATTTTATCACGATATCTTGAGCGGTTCAAGAATTATCATGTTGACAGACAAACAGATAGATAGGCCTGCCACTAAAAACAATACCGTCTACGCTAAATGCTATAGATATGCGGGTGTCGACTGTTGGTAGCCTAATAATCTCCGGCGTCTGTGGCTTGCAGTTTGCACGTGGTCACTGCACGGTCAGTCGGCGAGCGAAAAGACGCGTCGGCGACGGCGGCTTATGACGAGTTAGCATCTATTAATCAGTGTCATAGTGCACGCGTGGCAGGCGTCCCTCGGGTTCCAGATAGCTGTGATTGATGCGCGATTTATGCAAATGAGACCGCGCCCAGCGACGCCCGACACACTCTGCAGCTTTGATTAAATATTTTGAGTTTATGAAATATTGACGGCTTCAAATTATACCGACCGTATACTTGCGTCGCTGTTGCTGCGGAGCCTGCGAAGGACGTCAATTATATCGGTTCCGGCGACGACAGCATAAATTTTTCGCAATAAGCTTATGAAAATCGTTTCTGATCAATCTTGCACAGACGGGAACTAAACCGGTGCAACTTATTCAACTATTTTAGACTATAATAATATGTTATACATTCATCACTCGAGTTGACGCTGCTGAAGGAAAATAAAAATTGTATTGATAAAAAAACCACGTAAAGCAACTTATATGCCTTTCATCTGAATTGTACAAATTCTGTTTTGCGCAATAAAGTTCAACTTTCAAATCATTTTCAATTAGCGGTTCACGTTGCCAGTGTTGTTTGCATATAAATCCTAATGCATAGTTTGCTCGAAAATAATTTTTATTTAAACTATATTTTTAGAATTTTAGAATTAGAATCTTTAGAACATAAGAACGTTTCAGCTGTTCAATATAGTTTGCTGTCTTCTGTTGATTTAGAATTGTTCGGTCTTAAAGTTTTCTGATGAGATGGATGACAGTGCATGGTTTAATATTTTGAAAACATGAAAAGAGTTTAAAACATTCTCAAATATTTACTATCTTTTAATTTCCCGTTATAAAGCTTTCATTTCGTCGAGCGGAGATCGAACGTTCATGTGCGTTGGTCTCTTGTATTAAATCACACGATAATAGGTAGGCCCTATCTGTGGATGCCGCGAGAAGTTGGCTATTTTGAGGGTGTTCAAAAATGGTTTGCCCACCAAGCAGCAAATAGCACAAAATTAAACAACAGTCAACTCAAGACTGATATGATTTGTACGTGTAATCGTTAGCATCATCTATGAATGGATTGACGAAGAAATTCAGTAAATAATTCTGTCATTTTCATGGAAAAACAGTTTGAATCTTCGACATTCGCCACTTCGTTTCAATGCTGCAGTAACACTAAACAGTCAAGTACAGCGGAGATTTCTTTGATAAAAACGAGTGGACTCGGGCTCAAGCTGCAGGCATCTGAGAGCGACCAAGGATCTCGTCGGGTATCGCGTGCAGCAGCAGCATAGCATTTTCACACCAGCCTTATTTCTTGAGTTTTCAAACTTTTCTCCACGATCTTCAATAACACGACAGTAACGTGAATCTTCTGCTGCTGGTGGCCATATAAATTACTATGATAGAACCACTTCACTTCGTAGTATTTGGTGGATTTTTTTCGAACTCCAGCAGCTACGCAAGGGCAGAGATTATTGAAAACTCGGTATACCGACCCTTAGAGTATCTGTTCACTGCAATTGCGAATGGTGCGCGCGGTGTCAGCAAATGTCTCACGATTATCGTCACATTGATGCCGGTACCGCGGTACTGGGGTGACGTCACACAACTGCAATAAATGTATATATCTTACATATAACACATACATATGTTTAGAGTCGTCAGTTTTTCACATTGTGTGTACAAAATTGTGCAAACAGTGGTACATAACAAGTATACACAACACTATAGATATGCCGTTTTACTGTTCCCGTTTATCGGTATTCCGTGCATCTCTGTTGACTGCAGTGCCGGCTGGTACTCGGGCATCTGTTGTCATTGTCCGTCAGCCGAGGAGTCATTATACGACCGACCGGGAACCAGGCGAACCGTGAGCTGCCGCTAATGAGCCGTTCGCTCCCTGAAGACGCCGGCGTCCACCCGTCCATTCCCGCCCTGCATGTCGCCTGGCCACGGACGGCAGCCGACCGACAGGAAGTCGTCACTGCTCGGCGTCGTCTACGGTGTTTCGCGCCACCGTGTATAGTTGTCGTTTCGTCCTCAACGCGCAGAGACGTGACGATGCCACGTCTTCGTCGACGACGACAATACTGTAGTGTAGGGCGAACCTGAACGGACTGATGACGACGCTGACACTGCACGACACGCGACACCCCTCTGTAGTTTGAGTAAATGTGGCAGAGTTTTGCACGAGTTCATTAATAATCAACTTTATTCATCGAAAGAAAACAATTGATAGCAACATTAAAAAATAACAAACAACACACCCAGACACACACACACACACACAGAAAAAAAGAAAAGATCTTTGAAGATAGACTTTACGTTGATCAATAAGTTCACTAGGCCTAACTGTTGATAAACCAAAGAACGACATGCAGCTATTAATTACACCGCTATCATAGGTACGAAACCTAATAATCCAACCCAGTAATCCGTAGAACCGATCCGCCCCAATTACACACGATTAGGTGCACGGTCAGGTGCCCTCTGCGACATGCCCCCAGATAATTACAGATTATCACAGAGACGAAACATTTCCGCTGGTGAAATGTATTCGAAGATATCCGTGGAATGGGCGGGCGATCATTTCGGCGTTGGCTTGACGTAAAAGACGGTAAATCGGTGCATTTTTGAAGATATGCTCGAAAACTATTTTGTACATTTTCGTTCCCAGTGACCTTGACCTCTGACCTTTACAGCTCAAATTTGCTCCTATAGTTACTCTTATCCAGCGCTATGTTTCCACTAAACTGGAAGTTTCGGCGGCTATATTTTTTTCTAGAAAATCCGAGGCACGGGACGGACAGACAGACGGACAGGTGCAACGCTTAATGCGGCCCATCGGGAAGGGAGGACCGCATAATGACAATATACTGTACATGTGTCCTGACGCACCCGGTGTTGGAATTGCCCTGAAAGAACTGGGGGTCAGCTGCTTGAAATTTTGCCCAGAAATTGAAATTTAAAGCCGATTTTCACTCAAAAATGAGCGTCTGTAGACATGAACTGGGGGGGGGGGGT
>Ga0056114_1001133_pt1 | contig 11484 bp, 5 predicted proteins | sample WorMetHERISLAND1_FD_77005 | JGI IMG/M metagenome (GOLD analysis project Ga0056114, IMG submission 77005) | Marine gutless worms symbiont microbial communities from Max Planck institute for Marine Microbiology, Germany - Olavius loisae HERON... ...
GGCACTACTGGTAGCGCGTCGGACCAACGATCGGAAGGTTGCGGGTTCGAGGCCTACTAAAGTAGTGTGTATCACAGTGTTGACAGGTAACCGCATGGGGGTGAACTGCCCGCTGTCGCCGGCCACCACTCCTTCTTCTGAGCTGTAGGAAGTTGGAGTTTAGACTGTCAGCGTTGATGGACTCGGATCTGGCATGGGTAAATGGTCAGAGCGGTGGACAAAGCTGACGCTATCATGCTGACGCTTTCCAGCGCTCTATAATATCGGAAGCCATTTACCATTTAACAAGGAATGCATACTTCAACCACATTGTTGAGATTTATTGTCATAAGTCGGCCCGAGTCTTACTGGTTTCAGTTTTGCAACTTTCTCACTGTCATGGAGTTACTCCACTTCAAGCCAGGTTTACAACACTGTCATTGTTGTCACTCGGGTGGCATACTAAAGCATTGAACGGATGACGTTATAAGTTATCAGCAGATATGATTGGCTGTTGCACTGAGCGCGAATACTAATGCGTACAATACTAGACATAGCAGTGTTTATAGTGCTGTCATCTAGGCAAGCTATATTGCTGCTGTCAATTATGTGATACTGTTGGTTGATGTCACGATGACCCTCAGCATATACTACTGAAGCAGTTAGCAAAGGTTGCAACGATCACCTGTGGGTCCTTACTGGCTGCCATGATGATTATATCACTTGTATGTATGTGTCTGAGTGCCCATGGTCTATAAAAAATGTATCAGTAAACTTATGTCAGTAAGTTTGGCAAATCTTACATGATTTTTTGATAACTTTGCACCAAGTTAACCAGAACTGTACTTTTAACAAAATGCAGTCATTTATTTGTTTATTGTTTTAACAGCATATTTGTAATGACGTCGTAAACCTTTACTGTTTGTCGATGATGTTTGCAAATTAAAATGATAACAGAAAATGAAATTCTAATCAGAAACTTGTGCTAATCAAAGATGTACTGGGTCAAGCATTTAATTAATGAGTTTCCCAACCTGTCACACACAGTTGTCTGCACATCATCTATGACAGTTTGTTACTGAAATGTCTTACTAGGACACGGGCACATGAATTGACAGCAGATAACCAAGCGCTGTTTTCTGTTTTTGCAAGGTAGTGTGCTTACACATAATGATGTGTTGAAAAGTTTTGTTGCTGCAATGTGCGTAGCTAACTTCTGGTTAATGCTGTGCAGAAATTATCCAAATCGTTTAAGATTTGCCGAAATTATGTACATGAGTGAATCATAGTGTATGTGTGCTATAGGCGGACTACCGTCAGGATGGGAACCAGCTGCTGATCTGTTGCTCAGTGAACGGTGAAGTTCGCGGCTTCTCGTCGGCTGCCAATGAGACGCTGTTGGACGTCAGTGCTGAAGACGAGACGATGAGAGAACTCACTGAGAAGAAACAGGTCAGACTTCTGCCTCCGCAACTGCCCCGCCTTATGTCATGAGTTCCTTCCGCTATGTCTGGTCACATGCATTGTAATTTCACACAGCATCATGTTTTTTGATGACTTCTTGCACAAAAGTTGGCCATTTTTATTGCTTTCAATTTCCCACTGTTTAATATTTCATCATCGATATGTATGTATATGTACTCTTGGCTAGGCACATGCTGCTATTGACTAAACTGGGGTACAGCACGGCATGGCTTGGTGGGATATGCAGTGGGCCAAGTGTGTGTGCCGTCTGCATTGGCATCACAAGACAATACGATAAGATACTATATGATAGAGAGGAGTTAACATGGACTGGAAAGCTGACAGGTGTCAGCTTAGTCTAGCACATGTAAACTAAAACATAAATATAAAAGAAGAAACTAAAATGCCAGTGTACAGAAATGTACAGTCTGAGTCCAAGATCCGTGAAGGCCGTCCAGATGTCACCAGAAGACTATGGAGAAAAGGATTTGTGAAACAGGTGAGTTTTAAGTCTGAAGTAAAAGGCCGAGGAAGTGATAGATGGTGAGAGTGAAGACAGGGACTGTGATGAGGTGATGCATGCAGGATGAGGTGAGCCAGGAGGAGTGTGAACAGAATGAGGTTGACAGAATGAAGGAGGACTGATTCCACAGGTGAGGTGATGCATATCTAACAGAGTGGTTGGTGATTTGTAATAACGAAGAAGTGGATGGTCAAGAAAGGGTGACAACGGATGAGGAGCGGGTTCTACATGTAGAGTGAACAGAGATCAGGTTGTGCACATAGTTAGGTTGGCTTCTCATGAGAACTAGGTGAGTGAAAAGAGTTCATATTTGATGCATTCATTAATCTTGAGCCAGTGCAGAGGTCTGAGGATGGGTGTGATATGAGAAAATATAGGAACTTTGACCTCAATACGTGCAAGAGAGTTCTGTTTCTTTTGGAGGTGATTTATTTGTGACCTGAGAAGACCACCCGCAGAGATATGATATGATGCAATATAACCGGTAATCCAGTGAATTGAGAATGATATACTACAAAACAGTGCATATCTGTGATGTGACGATGGCGAGGTGAATTATTTGGTGACAGAATCTCTCGATGGAACTACAGAAGTATGAGGAGAACAAGCGTGCCATGGTGACGAAGGATCAGCCACGCCAGCTGCCTCCACCGGGAGCCATTCCAGTCAGCACTGTTCTACCACCATCTGTCTTACTGTTATTACATGAGTCTCATTAAAACATCGTGCTGACTTAGTTTCAGTAATGTCTGTTTGTGATTTGTTTTCTGTCCGTATTTTCCAGCGTATACCGACATGAATGGCACTGTATAGCCTGTTTGTGCTGATGTGCCCGTTAAGTATCTGCTCAGTCACTCACTCAGATGGACAGAAATTATGGCACATTATTAATGAACTCTGTGTTACATTGTTCGCATGCGTAGTGTTGTATAGCTGTGCTGTTAATATTTCGTGATGACATCACTGACATCACTGTCTGCTAGCAGCTGTGATTTAAGCTGCTGCTGTGCAGCTCAAATGTCAGCCGTGTATTGGGGAAGAAAAAGCTGAAACACTGCAAAACATTGAATTTGGGGAAAATGTTATGTATCGGGAATTCATATGTTTTGCAGTCATTTGAGATCTGTGCTATTAGGCATTGTATGCTATTGTTATTGGTGATACTGGTACTCTTTTAACTCTTAACTCTGTTACTGTGTCCTTTTGTTGATGTTTTGTGATGTTTTGCCAGGCAAACACTCAGATCGAGACATTGCTGTATGTTACACAGTCGACAGGTCCTCCTCACAAGTCCATGTCGCAGGTTTGATGTTCTCTGTCGGCTCTGCCAGTTGGTATTCAGAGCAGCTCTTGGTCACTGTTTCTTCAGGATGGCTACATGGCCCGCCTTGAAACTCCTTGAAAAAGTCATTTTTCCAGAACCTGGAAAGTCCTTGAAAACAGAGTTGGTCCTTGAAAGTGTTGGAATTTGATGTCGAAGGCCCTTGAAAGTCCTTGAATCTGAGTACTGCATAATCATTGTTAGTATGTGCAAATTCTGCAGTCAACGCCTAAGTCCATAACTCACTCCGCAAATTCATTTCACTTATTACTGATACTTATGCAATTTGCAGTACCTTTTACAAGTCGGCCATGTTGTTTTGTTTAATTTCCAGTAAAAAGTGTGTGAAAATTGCTCTAAAATCGCCATCATTAAAATAACTTGGTAAAACATCGCCAGTTAAAAGTCCTTGAATTTTTTCCTCCGAGTGTTTCGCTGTACTAGCCATAGTCTTTACCTCGTGGCCACTGTGTTCTTACACAGTCGATTAACCCTTGTTTGATGATGATTACTGGTGTTGGGGGAAGGAATTTAGCAAACATTTCACGAGTGCTGCACACAGAATACAGCCTGTCTTACTCTTACTGCCTGACTCATGACAGCCATTGAGTCTACTGCATTAAAAACGTTGTTCATATTTGCTATTAACACGACGTATCTGTTGTTACAGGCCTACCGTATGGTGTACTGGGACAACATGGTCTTTGACCATAACCCTCACATGACATGATCACATTAGTGATGCTGTAATACTGTGCCGGATAAAACAGTCTTAACTTTCTTAAGTTCTTCTGGACGGTGTATATTATTCTTTAGTCTCTTTGCTTACTTACTTACTTATATTGTGAGATCAGACTCTATGATGGATCGAGCTCTCCGATTGGTCATTACCAGCTTGCCTCTTCATTGAAAGACATCCCTTGGCCATCCTCATTACAGCATTACACGTTCCATTGAGAGATACCTTTCCTTGCTGAATATTGGCCTGAGCGTTACTTGGCAACAACCTCTGGACCACGAGTGATGACAGCCAGCCATCACTCATGATGAAGATGTAAAGAGTTTGCAGTGAACTGTGGCAGAAATGTACCTGATGATAAACTGATCTCAGCCAACAGTAAACATCCTCTCATCTGTTATTGTCCTGTTAATTACTGATAGTGGTTAGAACTGCTGTTACATGATAAACTTTTTATCATGTCTAAGAAAGTTAACTCAGTGTTATTTTAGGCAACTTTCAGGCTCTCAGCAGTACTATATTGTGATATGCTTAGATTTATGTGATTTATAGTTAACAACGATTTGTTTTTAATAAAGCTTATAGTGGTGATCAGATGCAGACATCGAAGAGAAGTAATTTGTAGAAATTGTGTTTGTGTGTATTTATGTATGTGGTGAATGTGTTGGGAGTTGGAAGAAAAATTAATGGACATTTTGCTGTTTGTTTTTAGCCTGGAATAGAGCTCAGTGTCACCACATCAAATGGCAAGTACTCGGTGTACTAATGATTAGTTCTGATAGCATTAGTTAAACAGATGTTAAATATTTTGTGATATCTGCGTGTGTCGTACAACTTGTGAGTTGGAAGTTGAAAATATATAATTATCAAAAGACTAAATGATAGAAATAGATCAACAGTTGTCGTGTGTTTTAACAGATACAATTATACGTGCTGCTATCATCTTTGCTGAAGGAATATTTGAAGGCGAAAGCCACTGCGTGTAAGTGTCACATTGTGATAAAGCTTAGCTTGAAATTTACTGCTGAATGGCACAGTGTTTCTGGCAGATAATGTTACTAAATTATGACATACAAAGCTTTCAGTCAGTTGAATGACTTTTCTATGATGCTGCAAAGTATCTACATATTGTCTGTGATTTCGGGATTGTATTTTGCTGCTCATGCTACTCAACAGTGGCTCCCCCTTGTGACTTGGGTTGAATTCTCTTAGGTCAGAATGCTCCGTTGAAGGCATTGATCCGAGTGTTTCGCTGCACAGTCCCCACATTGTGGGTTGACACGTCCTGTGTGGGCTCGGGAGCGTTGTAGAATAAGCCCACCTCGTTTCCTGGATGAGTGTCGTAAGAAGCGACTAAACCAGGCTTGCTTTGTTTTGCTGTGTTTTCTTTTGTGTTTGTTTTTTGTGGGTTGTGGTTAGTTTTTGTAGTGTCTGTTTTTGATTTGTCTTCATGATCCAATGTGAATGGCTCTGTATAGCCTGATTGTGCTGATGTGCCGTTAAGAAACTGCTCACTCACTCATCGGTTGACACATGCAAGCTCTCATATGTTGAAGAAGTCGTGATATCATAGGACACTTTCTTTACACAATCTGCCAGTACTATTTGTTGCATCATTTTCAATGTTTTGAGGGGATTAATATTTGCCGTTTTGGTTTTATTCTGTGAAGATCCGGTGATGGGCCCGGGCAACATTTTCACAATTGTACAGACAGTATTAACATCATCACATCTCATACATTCACGTGCTGTTGCTGTGTCAGGCACCCAGCACTTGCCAACATATCCAACTGTGTCAAAGTTTGCTTCACTCCACCAAAGGACATGGCTGTCGAGCTTTATATCAAAGTCTTTGTCGGCTACAAACACAGGTGTGTCCTGCGCTATGTGTAGTCTAATCTACAGAGAAAAGGTTTTTGACTGTTGCTGTGTTCAGTTTGATAGCTTAATTTGCAATGTTTTGTCAGTTTTCATAGAAGTCATCGTCAGTTTCGTGTTTATAAAGCTGCTGATGATCGATTCTTGTCAGTGTTGCAGTTGTTGTCCTCATGTCTTGGTCTTAACACCTGAGGTCTTGGTCTTGGAGAAAAGGTCTTGCTTACATCGCTGAGATTTGGTCAGATCTGTTGTCTCACGATGACATTCGTACAAACTGTCTGGCGTTATTCCATGTTCCAATAATTCTGCTCATTATTTTATCATCGTCATTACCACCATCATCGTCGTCGTCAAGTGATGCGTTGCTATGGTAACAGCGAGCAGTATCACGTCTTCGAGGTGAGTCGTCCGTTGCCACGGTACAGCATGTATGCTCTGCTCGGCAACGATCACGGGATTCCCGAGCCTCGCAGTCACGTGACCTTTCACATCAAGGAAAGAGTCAACCGTGTCAGTTTCTTGTATCCGTTTCCCTCCAGTCTTTCATATCCATAACTCTGTGGTAGTATTGTTATTATCCAATATGCGCGTTGGTTTAATAAAGTAAATCACTTTATTTTAGCGATATATTTGGTTTCCGATGAATTATTTCAACACTTTCTTACAGTTACAATCAGAAATTATTTTTGCAGTTGTCTCAAAACTATCCAGCCTCACCCCATTGCGTTGCTGCAGTACGTTATAAAGTGCAAGTGGTTGCAGTTTTGTGAAACTTTGCAGATGTGTTCTGCCATTAGAAGAAAGATATCACAGTGATAGGTGTTTTTAATCTTTTTATTACATCTTTGCTAAATGATGTCAAATAACATACAAAAATCCGTAAGGTGGTTTTTAATTTCAGGCGGAATTTTGATACAGAAGTTACGAGAAACAAAGCATTTTAGTGCTGGAAAAAAATTCTAAAATAAAGCTTATGTTTAATGATTGTGGCTTATCTGTCTCCTGAAATGTCTACAAGCGTTATTCTCTGCCACAATTAGTCCTTTACAATCTTGACTTAAGATCTTTCTGTAAATCAGTATCAGTGTTTGATGTTATGACCTCATAGTTTTTATGTTTGCATACAGAACAGTAATTGCTGCTGGCTAGAAAGTGTGTCACGTCTTCTGTATTACTGTAGAACTCTGCATTTATTACTGTTTCGCATAGACATATTTTTAAAGAAGCTTCAGTCCTGTTATAATATTATACTACGTTATCTGTCAATGCTTGTAGCTTGTGTATTAGAGAGAAATTATTGAAGTATGGTATTAACAGTTTGACTTTTGATGCTGGTAAGTTGAAAAATCTATTATGAAATCTGTATTTGTTTACATGAAGATGTCACTTGTACTTTTAGAGCTGCTGCTTATTTTAGTCTGTTTTTAGATTCTGCATTAGTCTTTCTGCACCAGCAGATCACAATTATAATTTAAGAGACAGACCACATAACAGGCAGCTTCCAGACCACATGTCACATCTCACTAATTGTAATTTTATTGCTCGGATGTTGTTTTGTTAGAGTTATTGACTGTACTGACTGTATTCACTTTTTTTACTTTTTATCGTCTTGTATTGTATTGGTGTTTGCATGTCTGTTTACAATTGTGGTCTAACAGTTGTTCTGTTAAAGAGACATTTGATTTGATTATGTGTGCATTGTACTTAGCTTATTATGTTGTACAGCTGCCTTATGACGTAATAAACAATAACAACATGAGTATAGGAATGCTAAAGCACTATTGTGTTCCTGAAATAGATTGTGGTGGTTTGGTTTAGAGTCTAGGATGCCTGCATGGGATGTTTCTAAGGTAGTGTTGATCAGCATTTTATCTTATATCAGTGTTTCGGAGTCTGACATTGGCTGGTCTTGTTCCGTGCTCGGTGACACAGATGGTGATGTGGCTCAACCAGAATTTCCTGCTGATGAACGAGTATCAGACGGACTCCGAACTCAACGTGACTTTCCTCTGCCTCCGATCGCTGCCCAAAACGCAGACGCTCGGCATCAGGATGGACCAAAATGGACAGGTCTTTACATCGTTTGTTGGTTTGTTTGTAAACTTAGTGGGTCGTATGTTTGTCGAAAATTAGTTAAGTTCATTTCATGCTCATCATTTGTTCTGAAAGGAAAGTCAGTGAAAGGCCGGTCTGAAAAGAGGAGTCTTGAGCCCTGCTTGACTATCTAGCAGTCTTTGTTATAGGTTGAAGTTTTGTCATGCTGAAAGTAATGGGACTAGTAACACTGTCTGCTTCACACACATGAAGTCATCATCTGCTCCACTGAAGAAGAGAGAAAATATTTCCCGTCACTGCGTCAGGCCGCAGTTGAGCTCGCTGTCAGTTTATGTTTGATTATGGTGTACAAGCCGCTTCCCGCTAAGGCCACTGACGTACATCATTAAACACGAAGGGCTAATCAGATAGCGACACGCCTACTATGTCACTGTAGTGGCCTAGCATGCAGCCAGATAGCCAGCGGCCCAGCACGCTGCTGCAGCCAGCCAGCCAGCTAGTATAGGCAGCACAGTACAGCAAAAGTGTAGGCCTACATGCACGCAGTTTTAAGAAAAAAATGTCATTATTTTCGTAACAACGACCCCTATAGACAAAACTCAACAGAAGGAAGTCCTGCACATGGTCGCTACGCGTCTGCGTGCCAAATTTCGCCGTCGTACGATGCGGCGCTTAGGAGGAGTTTGGCAACAGAGAAAATAAACAGACTTTTGGTTATTTAGAAGATTAGAAGATATCGGTTGAGATGATGTTGATCATTCATTCATCTGTGAAAGTCCATGTCAGCTGCGTGTAGTTGCCGGCTGTGTTAGGTGTGCATTCGTACTGACGACATGGACCTCGCAGGAGACATCGTTCAAGAGTTATGTGATTTCCTCCAAGTCAACGAGCTGTCGTCAACTGCCGACTTTCCACACGAGTTCGAGTCGCTACACGTCCTGCTGACAATGGTTTGTTGAACAAAATGTCACTGATTTGAGGAACCAGAGATATCTGATAGCTCTCATGTGATAGCTCGAGCAGTATGCTTGTCTCAACACTGAACAGTGCAGTGACCCAGGGACAGACTCAACACCACGATAAAACCTTGTTTCATCTGGTGCATATTTGTTGTATCATTAAAAAACCTTTGACCAGATCTAACGTTGAGTGCATTGCCCGGTTTTTTTTCAATGTGGCTGTTGTGGTGCCAATCATTAATCAGTCTTGCTGACTGTCCGCGTTGAGTAATTTGAAAAATACATTAGAACTATTAGGCACGTGAATGTTTAGATTCCATACCGGTATTAATATTTATATGAACGTTCATGTTCACTGTGATTTTGTCTGTTGTTATTGTGTGAACATCTGATGATTCTGTCCCCACATTTATCTGCGACATGGCACGTCTTTTGTGTGAACAAAACTTCTGCTGAAACAACTGCTGATGTAGTTGTGTTGTTTGTTGATGTTTATTTGTTTTAAAACATTCCATTAATATCAGTATAACATATGAGTTTGATCTTTGCTAGAGTGAACGGTCACACAGGATAATGATGGTGAAGATGTTGGCAGATTAAAGGACGTTACATTAGAGAGCTGTTGATCGGTGATGAGATCGATCTGTCCACTTTCAGTTTGGTGTCGGACTAACTGACTGGGGAGGTCATTTGTCTGTCTCCAGCCCCAGCCCAAATACCAGTCTTAACTGCAATGTCAGACTGAACATTTGTTACTCTTGGGAAGTTTCAATCATATGATCATATGATTATGACAGGCCAAATTATTTTTCAACCGACAGTCTGTTTAGTCATTCATTGTCATACGTTCTCATCTTATAGCTGCAGACTGAACTTGAACCATGTCTAATTTGTCTGACACGTAGCAATAACATCAGATGATAAATAGATGGCTAGATGACCAGTGAAAAGTCCAATGTTCTCGGACGTGTGTGTTTACAACTGGTGATGATTTAGGTGCAAGAACTACAGTCAACTCGACAGAAGTTGTCCTCTGACATGGCGGATCATTCCAACGTCATCCGAGCTCTCGTTGTTAAGACCGAAGATGCTCGTGTCATGGGTGATATGTAGGCATCATGCCAATCATCCATGCATGTGCTCTATGTAGTTCTTTATCCATGAGTTAATGATGTTTTCTTTCAACAGTGCTTTTAACCAGTACCTTACTATTTAGGCCACCTGGTGACTCCACTCTGCACCTCTTATTCGGTGTTTTATGTGAATCAACTTTTTGATTTTATGATCATGGTTGATGCAGTTCGTGAATGGTGTTCTTCGGTGGTCTATCACTGCCAATGAGCACTTGAGTAAACCTGTAACAGCAGCTGTGTATTGTTCATTCACAACAGTGTTCAAATCATATTCACAGTTAGCAACATGTGGAAAACCATGACTTTAAACCGTTTTTCTCAGACCATACATACTCACTCAGTCTACTAATTGCTCACTAGCCAGATTTTCTTTGCATTAATATAAAGAACTCGTAGATTGCTAGATTTGCTGCTTATTTGTTGTGCAATTACAGAAAAAAAATTTTTTCTGGTGCATTTATAATTCCAAAACATTTATCATTAAGTGTCTGTTAAGGTTTACATGTATTTATCTATGGGCTATGTTGTGGTCACTTGCTATGTGCCATGAATACTGAATGATGAAAATTGTATGGGTTTTTTTTCAGTTATCACCTGTCACATGGTGTCGTTGGTTGTCCGTAGATCTGGGATGTGTCAAGGTTATATGCAGTTGTACAACCTGAACCAAGACCTTATCAACAGCTACAACATGCGCTGTAACAATCACGAGAAGCTACTTGACTGTCTGAAACAGGTCAACCAAGTCATTCAGCGGGCTGGACAGCTCCGATGTAAGCCAGCTTGCATTCTCTCTGTGGTCCCATTCTACACAGTGTAGACTAGTGAACTGCATTCTCTCGCTGCAGATACTGCTACCAGGAAACAAACAACAATGCTGTTTGTAAATTCTGATCTTACTGTAACAAACTTCGAAATGAAACAACATTCATTACAGTAATAACAAACCTGTGTGTTGCTATTAGATACCGTTATTGTGGCACAATTAGAAATAAATTACAACTTACAACCACCTGGACGCCCTCGTACAATGTGGATCTATCCAGCAGGACCTGAAATCCAACAACCTCTCCCTGAATGAAACAATTGGCGTGGCTCAGAATTGTCCACTCTGGAGACTGATGTCTACGTTTGGCACTATGCACTCCTAGTGGTGCTTGCCAGACATGATGATGATGATGATGAACTGCATAATAGCAAACTATTCCATGAACGTCTGATGTATTTGATATAACTTCTAATTATTACATTATCAAAATATTCATTATGTCCGCAAAACTGCTTACATTTATTTATTACGTTGGCACGTTATTGCATTGCTGTGGTACTTTTTATCATTCAGTTTCAGTTACTTAGCTGCAAAATTTTCCATCAATCCAGTGTAATTTCTTGTGTCTTTGGCATTACTTTACAACAGTCTTCTAAACAGTCAC
>Ga0056114_1001134_pt1 | contig 11482 bp, 9 predicted proteins | sample WorMetHERISLAND1_FD_77005 | JGI IMG/M metagenome (GOLD analysis project Ga0056114, IMG submission 77005) | Marine gutless worms symbiont microbial communities from Max Planck institute for Marine Microbiology, Germany - Olavius loisae HERON... ...
CCCCCCTGCCGCTGGCCCTCCGCTGCCCTCCTTTCCCCTCCCGGATCCCTTTCGCGGTCTCGCCCGCCCCTGTCCTTTCCTTCTCTCCCTTCCTTAGAGGTCGGGACCCTTTAATCCCTTCTATTTCTCCAATTCCCCGCCCCTGTAAGCAGGGATCCGGGAGTTTCTCCCTGGAAAATTTTTTACATCTAGATGGCTGTGGGTGAAATTTGATGCATTTCTGGGCAAAATATGACCACTCAACTACAGACGCATTGTTTCGGGTGCAGACAGTTTGAAAATAGGCATATTTTAAAACTATAGGCTTATTTGACTATGCTGAGTCTCAAGCGACGACTATAGTGGCGACTGATGATTATTGATTGATAAAGTCAAAGATAACGTTCATATGGCAGATTTTTTTCTAAACTGCTCCTCGCAACAGTCCAATGAATTATTATTTTGATAGTGCTATAGGAAACAGTATTTTGTCCGTATAGGCCTACACTATCGAATTAGGGGGAGATTTTGCAGAAACTCGGGGGAAGTGCGTTCATTTCCTCTACAAATTAAACATCTTTATGTTGGCCAACTGCGATATAAGATAATTATTATGCAGAGGAAATTAATGCTACAATTAATAAATTTATTTTAGCTTACCCCTAAGTTCCCGAAAAAGGCTGCAAACCCACCCCCCTTACTTTTTCCATGGAGTATTTGCTCCATCGTTTATATGGTGTAGACGCCCCTGGAAATGGGTGTTAGGTGACGATTGTCTCTCGGGGCTCGTTATGTCATTGTTTGGCTTTCCACAGAGCTCCGTTCTTGGCCCTATTCTGTTCATACTCTACGTGGTCGAGGTGGTTGACATTATCGCCTTGTACGGCTTTGACTGCCACGTCTATGCTAATGATATGCATGTTTTACATTAAACGGTCGATCAAAGATGAGGACGTAACTTATAACAAAATGTACTACACAACGGATTATGAGAGGCGGTTATAAATCGCAAGCCGCAAAAAAATAAAATTCACTCGAAGTCTTTTCATCAGTTTAACACTTTATCACAAAATTACTCGCGATTTCTGTCGTTATGCAACTGTCACCGTGAACCTTGTTGTAGGAGGAGAATGGTGTCGTTGCCCGTGGATGAATATTTCTAACGACGAACACGATGAACAGTGACAACGGGACCGAGTTGTTGCAGTCATGGGAGTCGTCGATTGAGTACGCTGTGTTGGACTGGGCGTCCATCGTCATCCCACCTCCGGTCATTCTCACCGGCATCATTGGTAACCCGCTGGCCGCCGGGATCTTGGCTCGCCTCCCGCCCCCTCAGGCGGACCTCTCTGCCGCCCGCTACTCCATCGCTCTGCTGGCAGTCAGCACCGTCAGACTACTGGCAGAGGGAGCACTGGAGTGGTTCGCCTACATCACCTCCACCTTGTACATCATGCACCAGGCCGACTGGATCTGCCGTCTCTGGAAGTTCCTACCTCCTACCTCCTTCAGAGGTGGGAACTTACTCCTTCAAGTTCCTTTCTTAAATCTAGACCTTTAAGGGGTATTCTTTTCTGGAATTATCTGGAAGTTCCTACCTCTTTCAGACCTACCTTTCTTTAAGCTAGACCTTCAGTTGTAATCTTTTCTGGAAACTTCGTGGTGGTTTCTGGAAGTTCCTGCTGACGATCGTGAAGGGATGTGGAGCGTGGATGGTGATAGCTCTGGCTTTTGATCGTCTCGTGTTTGCGACAGCGAAGCCGGACGTCGTCACGGCGGTCTGCTCTTCGTGCGTCTCTGGTGTTGTACTGGTCGGCATCGCGGTCGGAGTCCTCGTCGTCGCTGTGCACGACCTCTGGGTCTACAGCCTCACCATCTTCGGCAACTGCGGCGTCGATGAGTTGCCGACGGCCGACGGTCGAATCAACGTCGAGGCGCTCGTCTGGCCGTGGATCAACGTCGTCCTGTTCGACGCGCTGCCGCTGCTCGTGGCCTGCGTCACCGTCGTCCCACTGACGATCGCCGTTCGTCGTTTCCGCCGAGTTTCCTCCGTGGTCGTCGGCGACGGAAGCGATCGACTGGCAATGATCTACGCTGCCCTGGCGACCCTCGTCATCTACATAGCTGGCGTTCTACCGACGTCCGTGTTCCGACTGACCGTCTATTACCGACCGCCGCTGTTCGCCGCGTCGCACGAGCTGGCCGCCTACTACTCCGCCCTGACGGTCATCTCACTGATCAACTGTGTCCAGTCCGGCATCACATACATCCCGTTCTTCGCGTCCGTGACGCCGATGTGTTCCGCCGTGCGCTACGCCCTGTCAGAGCTCCGACGCTCCGGTAACTCGACCTCTAGGACAAGCACTAGGATCCACACGGCCTCCGCGGACGTGCCTCAGAGTGAAATAGAAATGCTGGACGTTGGACGGCCGAACGACGAAGCTCTGACGAAACGTCCAGCAGACAGCTCGCTGATGTAACTCTTGTGTGATCTTGACCAATTTCAACCCTGGTCGTGTCTCCTCTCCTCTTGTTGTTTTTGGCCGTTTCGTGAACTCCAGATAAGAGAAAACTTTGTGATGTTTCTGTTCTGTTCTAGTATAGACAAATTCGCTGCCATGTGAATAGGGATTCTACTGTAGGTCAGTCAATTGTCGTCATGTCGGCTTGGTATTTTGTCACCGATCACAACCCACACTCCAAGCATTAATATTAGCGTATTTGCTATTAGACAAAATAAATAAGTAAGTAAGTAAATATACTTAGTTTCTGTATTAATCGCCACTGTCAGATGCAATGGCGTTACCGAAAATAAGAACGTACACTAAAACACAAGCGCGAGAGAAGCATGTAAAACATAGCTACAACAGGAACATCGTATTGTAGCTATATCGTAATTCACGGCCGTGATCGCGAACACTCACACTGTACCAACCGATCGTTTTCGACGCTGTTCACATAACGCTTGGCGGGAGTGAGATAATGTGTCATTAACTCACTGTAAGCATTGTCGCACACGTAGTGCCTATCTCTACTACAGTGTCTGGGCTGGAGTGGTATAACGTGTCGCTAACTCCACGGCTGCAGTCACGCGTGAACAACAGCTGGGCATTACACTATCAATCATCGGCCACAACTCACGCGAGTCGCGACAGTGGAATAAGTGTGTTAAACACTGTCTAGAGTGAGACAGACTCGTTACCACTCACTTACCCCACTCTAGACACAGTGGTTAACATACGCGAAGACTCTGTGTTCAGAGATCGATGACAAAAGTAGGCCATGAATGAACGCGTAATAACAATGTCAAATGACTTTGGACGATACACCAATATCAGTACACGCCAGTATAACACGCATATGACGACATTTTTCGCAACAGACTGGATTAAACTTGAGGAAGCGTTAAACCACAGCTGGATTCTCGGCGTCTTCCAAGAGAGAAGTGGTATTTGTAAAACATGATCGTGATTGTTACTATATTATATCACGACCCATTCCCAGACTCCTATCTTTTGTATTGTGTCCAGAGTGGATAAACGGTACTTATAACACGATCCACTCTAGACACTTATAGACACTCCACACACAGTGTGGAGTGCTATAGATCGCACGGTTGACTGGGCACAACCACGCCGAAAATCGATCGCAGTAGATGCATGCCAAAAATACGCACACGATATATGCCGTGACAATAGTAAATAAACGACCACGCAATTTACTCAACGAAATACAAAATGTCTTTAATAACGGCAAACAAGTTAAAACTGCCAAAATAACGCAAATAATTCCGTGATTTTAACAATTTTACGCTAAAACAACGACCGGTAACTCACATGCCCACATGTATGCGCCAACAGTGACCTTTGCACGATGACGGTCAGTTTGCAACACCTGCCCACGGAGCTCTCAGGCTGCAACCAACTAACCGCGCCGTGAAACTGGGTCGTCAATATATAATAATAAGCATGTTTTAACACAGTCTGGAGTCCAGACTCCAGACTGTGTTAAAACCTACTCGTAATTACAAAAGAGAACGCAATTAGCTGAGTCGGGCAGTTTTTAAAGGTATTATCCGGATTCCGGAGGCGAGTAATTGCAATGGAAGCCTGGTTAGAAATAGTATACTGTTTCTTATATGTAGAAGGTACTTTTATTGGGCGTAGGCTATTAAAGGAACTCGTCGAATACGTCTTCATCGCAGGCAACAAATAGACTGCACTGTTTAACCGCAGCTATTCCTTAGAGTTTCATTAGCGTTTGATGACTTCTTTCCAGGTTGCTAAAATTCGAGCGCTGACTCCGTTATTTTTCCAGCTCACCTCTTTCATGAACTGAACTAGATACAGAAAAACCCGGAGTAATATGCTGTCGTCCGCCCGCCAGAACGCACGTGCTATTCGGCTTGCAGCGACGTTCGTGGAGCAAATTAACTTCATCATTTTCTCTGCATTCGTTAGCGGCTGGTTGCTGCACAAAGCTATCCGTCATATTCTCTAGTCTATCTGTGGAACGTGTGAATTATGAATCAAGGAGTCTTCCGTTCGCACGACGTCACACTCGAACATCGAGACTTGATTACGAGAATGTCGTTTAAACAATATCGAAAAAAAGCGGTTCACACAACATAAACAAAGTCAGCAAATTATAACGGTCTCGCTGTCACTCACTGTAGGATTGAAAAACGAAAATAAAACGTTCACAACTAACAATCGTTACAAACGCGTTTATATTTCTAACACAAAAAAATAAAACGTTTTAACCTCCGCGATGTTATGCACAGCGCGTTTTATGCTTTCGCGTATGTGTCTTCCGTTTGTCCGTCTGTCTGTCTGTCTGTCACAATCCGGTATTGTGTCAAAACGGCTAAAAGTATCGTCGGAATTCTTTGCCAGAATGATAGCCCATCATTTCTAGTTTCGCAAAATCGCCGACATGAAATTCCGACGGGATTACCTCAGCAGGGGTCTTAAATTCAAGTTGGGTATACACATTTCAGTATCTAACGAGTTATTAGTCACGTGGGGTACGACAAACAAGCTCAATGAAGTTGTGTTGATATCGCCAACTCGTAAGCTGCTACAACCGAGTTACCAAGAATGCGCTAAAGACACGTCGACGACTGTTTTTAACAACAGTCCAACACAGACTGTTTATCGCGCTATAGAATCGGCATACCTTTGCAACGGAATAAAACAGATATTTCTTCCTTCGCCAGAAATTTATGTCGTAGAATACTGATACGCCATGGCCTTCTAAACTCAGTTACAACCTATCAACGGCGTCTTCTGTTGTATTGAATTCAAAATATGTTCAAGGTTACTTACATTACACAGACAGAAATTTTGGCAACAGTGTATATGCATGTCGTCAACCGTCATCGACGATGGTCGACTAGTGAGTGGGTGAGTATATGCATATAGACCTATATGCATATTTTGTTGTTTATTGGTATACAAACTTCGTGAAGTACTAACAGCGGATCACAAACCTCGCAGTTCGAAAAGACGCCGCGCGACTCTTGATCAACATCTCGAGATTGTCAGCGATAGCTAGACTCTTTTTTGTATATCTAGGCGGCCCTATGAGTTGAAATATATCGTAACGCAGAAGAATCGGGAATAGGGTAGTTATTGGGATGAAATTGTTGGGAATGACCGCGAACAAGGACAGTAACTTGTCCCCGCGCCACTCTGACAAGCCACGATCGTGCGTCTACACATGCACTGCGAGAGTGTCGCCATCTGGTGAGTATGTGACCAAGTTTTATTGTTTCTACCGCGCAACAGCATGCTTAGTGCGCTATACATGCTATCGTCCCTCTGTCTGACCGTCCATCTGTCACACGGGTGGATCAGTCAAAACGGTTGAAGTTAGGATTATGCAAAGCCGTCCCTATACACCGTGTTCAGAAAAAAACACCCGCTCACATTTTCTTTCATATCTCCATGTGTGATGTGTAAATTTAAACAAAAATTGCAGTGAACATACCTAAGGAACGGTAGATTCCGACAATGTAGAAATTAGATATTCATTGCGGTTCATGACGTCTTATGACGTCACATTTGTAAACGTTTGTAACTAAGGACCTCCAGACAGAGCACAGCCTTATTTCACAGCATAATTCAATGACTGATACTACTCAGCTATTTAGCATACGTCAACAAGAATATTACTTAGTCACTGATGAATTGAAATGTCATAACTTATGCTCAAAATATCCGCCTTTCTCTTTAATACAAATGTGGATTTGCATGAGTCACCCACGACATTCAGTTGCTGTAACATTACCTAGCATCAGTGGTGATCGAACTTATCTGGTTCATGAATGAAAAGTTGTTTAATGTTAAATTGTCTTAAATTCCACCACAAAATACACGATACGACCGCGTCTACGGATAATAAGTACCCTGTACTCGCAAAAATGATATCCTGGGCTTATGGCTTATTGCGTGCTGTAAACTCGCTCCAACTTTAGCTAGACAAATATGACGTCATAGTTACGTCATCGGCCGCAATGAATATCTAATTTCTACATTGTCAGAATCTACCTTTCCTTGGATATATTCACTGCCGTTTTTGTTTAAATCCACACATCCTTCAGGCGATATGAAAGAAAATGTGAATGGGTGTCTTTTTCTGAACACAGTGTAGTTTCTGCGGGATAAGTTTTATCTAGAAATTCTAAATGGTTCCCCGAGCGGGCGCATGCAAACAAGTATAGGTGTGGACAATAAGCTATTTTCTAGCTTTATGCGTCAATATCTCGAAAACGGTACGCGATACGTCCAAATTGGCTATTAGTCACGCTTAGGAAGTTGCATTATGCGCTTTCGATTCAATCGATTGGCATCAAGATCGATGATCTTGGATGACCTTGAACTGCTATGTTTGAATTTTCTCGGAATTTTGCAGGGTTGGGAGGCTGCAACAACAGCTAAAGGAATGAAGACATACCCGTATTGTCAGCGACAAAATTGTAGCCCACTAAAAGTAGTTTTCAGCGATGTATGAATTACGTTGATATTGCTGGGCGTTTCTCCACTAAGGGTCTACAGTCAGAATACAGTAGGCGAAAATCGTGATTTTCAACACCTATACGCGAAAATATCTTGCAAACGGTAAATAATACGGCCACAGTTACTATTAACTATCAATAGGAAATGGCACATCGTTGATTTGCTGTAGATTTCTTCGCTAGGGGCCTTAATACACGCACTGCTATTATATACGCGCTTACATTTGCATTAATATGCTTTCTTGTTTTATCTCGTGTTCGCATTTATGCATGAATGCAACGCACAATATTGATATGACATTTTAGTCTACCTGACTCTCCTGCTGTTTGTCCGTCCGTCTCACGCTTATAACAGAATAGTTGTCATTTTGTTACGATAACTGAAATTATAATTAAAAATTCGCTGATAGCTACGTCATAATAAGTAGGTGATATATTCCACGATATTTGAAAAAGGTTTCATGACTACCAAGGTCATCGTATATCGCGTGGTTCAATAGATTTCGATAGAGAACACGTACAATCATGTAACTGTCAACTGGGCGACAATGACTCAAGTCATTTTATGCATTTTGTTCATGTGTTTATTGTTGCCTTGCCTTGCCTTGCCTAGGTCCATCCTCATGCAAGAGGGTCGGAGGTCACTGACACGGACACCAGACACGCTCTTCTGTCCTTTGCGTGCTGAACACACTCTGCGACGGATATTCCAGTCCATTGCTTGATGTCGTCAGTCCAGCGTCTCAGTGGTCTTCCTCGGCGTCTTTTTCCGGCAACGATGCCATGCAGAACGTGCGCGCAGAGATTATCCGCTCGAACCACGTGGCCGAAGTACTGTAGTTTTCTCCTCTTGATTTCTGCCAGGAAGCGACGTGCCGGTTCCAACTCTTCTAATATTGAGTTGTTAGTCCTGTGTTCTGTCCAACTGATTCTCAACATCCTTCTGTACATGACCATCTCAAATGCATTTAGTCTCTTGCGGTCAGCAGCATTGATTGTCCGGGATTCGCAACCATATGTTCTTGTTGGATTATCGTTAAACCGTGTGATCATATCATGACATCGATTACGTGATTACAGTATAGCACTGTAAGAGGCGTTCGGTGATTTCACTTTCGGGCAATGCATGATAGCGTTCGTGAATAATGTAGATTTGGTCAATTATGTTAATTAACCGAAAGGCTAATGAGTTCATTTTAATGTTAGGATGTTCTGTTTTTATTTTTAAAACAGTGATTATGAACTATGATCGTCAGTGACTGTTGTGATGACATATTTGCTTGTCTGTGGGCCTATTTGCGCTGCTCGAATGCACATACAGGATGGTCCAAAAAATTGATAACCTTGCTTTAATTTTGCGATAACTTCCGTAAATGCACACCGATTTTAACCATTTTTTCACTGTTACAACAAGAAATGTATGACGCATAAAAATAAAATTACTCCTGCCACCTCACCTTTATTATGTAACCACCCACCTAGCGAAATGTAACACTGCTGCTAATATCAATGCTACATTTGCAAATGAGATTTCAAATTTTGCTCAAATTAGTTCAGTACTGGGGCAAAGATCAACAGCCTCTACTAGGCTAATACTGTGAAGTCGTCATGGAAAAAGAGCCTGTTGTCTGACATCCAAGCAAAATACTGTTATCGCAAATGAACACTTCAGCAGGACAGCGCGCTAGCGCACGCGGCACATTGACTCTGAAAAAGAGAACGTCGACTTCATCAAGCTTAACATGTGGCCAACAAACAGCCCTGATCTTAATCCAGTGGATTATGCTGCTTGTGGTGCCCTTCAGCAACGAGTCTATCACAGACGAAAATTTAACACGGAGGAAGAACTGAAGAGAGCGATAATCACCAAGTGTCAAAAACTATCACAGCATGTTATTGACAGTAGCATCAATGAATGGCGTCGTCGTCTTGACTGTGTTGTGAAGAATGGCGGTGGACTGGACAATAGTGGAGATATCGAACATTGCAATCTCGCTTGAACTTAAACTTGATTGATTGAATGATTGATTGATTGATTGATTGATTGATTGATTGATTGATTACGGCGTTTATTAAGTATCACAGTTACTTTTGAGATTGCTGATTGACCATTGACATCAATAAATCAAATATCGCACTGATATTAGCAGCAGTGTTGTGTATTGCTAGGTAGGGTGGTTACATAATAAAGGTGAGGTGGTAGAGGTAATTTTATTTTTATGCGTCATACATTTCTTGTTGTAACAGTGAAAAATGGTTAAAATCGGTGTACATTTACGGAAGTTATCGCAAAATTAAAACAGGGTTATCACTTTTTGGACCACCCTGTAGATTAGTGAGTTTATCACGTCTGTGTCAATGAGTTTAGTGATATTTCTGCTGTCGTGATAGCGCCGCCTATATATTCTCAATCTCTGGTGAATGTCTGCAGAATTGTCTGCATATTATAATTGCACTTTGCGCAGATTGACTGCAGACTGACTCGTGAGCTTAATTTGATATTTTAAACGTGTATATGTAAATATATTTACAACGATGATAAAGAGCTATTTGAAGATTATTGTTCAGTTTTTTTTATTTCTAATTTACAATATCTTTCACATAGCTGACGATATCCGCTAGTCCAGCATCCGTATTTTCTTGGATGAATGTAGACGCACGATAAAAATGTTTTCATTTGTAATCAGCGAATAGACACGTTGCTTTTTCCAAGACGTTTGGTATTGCATCTAGACAGATTTCGATTAGCTGAAATCGAACACTTTACGATTTTATATTAATCAAGGATTAATCAAGGTTCGCTGTAATTCTGTGCCTGCTTTTGCACCGTTAAGGAGTGTCAGAGTTTCAGCACACTGTTTATTCCCTAAGAAGTGAAGTGTTGGGTTTTTTGGGGCTGCAATGCGGTGACGATACGATACGACATGACAATTGAGCGTGATAGACAAACAGACAGGCAAACAAACAATTCTTGCAACAGCGTAATAAGCGCTATGCAGAGCGTCACGCGGTAAAAACTCTGATTGAGCTGCACCACAAACATATTCGTATTAGACAACAATGCTTCCTTCAAGGAAATTCCTTCTATGTTTGGTGTGGTGGGTAATATAATAGGTGACATACTGCTTGTTTAGTGGTGAGTTAAAACGGTGAAATGATTATTAGAAAATCGGTTAAGATTTGTGGAAGTTATGAGCGAATATTGAGTGACATGTTTTGTGACTCACATGTGGTGAATTGGACTGTATAGGCAAAGGCGTTTGGCTTTGAGCTAGCTTACCAAATACTGGTGCGGTATAGGCCTACTGGCGCAGTGTGAACTACGTATTTTAATTGCGCCCTTTAGAAATAATCTTACTTACTTACTTACTTACTTACACAAGACTGCGAATTTTACAATTCTATGCACACAATATGGGAGAGACGGACGACTGACTACACGCATTTCAAATTTGATATGCAATTACTTTGTCAAATAACTGCTCAAAGTTATGCTGTCGTAATAAATCACGCGACGGTTGCCCTTGAGTCACGCGGCTTATAGCTTTAGGCTACAACTGAGTTTCTTGCGATCCTTTCCATTACCGAAATATGTTTTAAGGTGCTTATTTCGTTACGTGACCTCGTCAGCGGTCGATCAAGGGTCGTCACTCGGTGGTCCTTGTAGGCCTACCTCGTGCGTTGTGGGTGGTCCGACGCGGCAATGGTGAACGCCGCGATGGTCAAACATAAAGCCGTCAGTGGACTCATAAAACTTTGCCGATGTCATATTCCATCCAATATCGGCTTTCGACCTGATTTCTAGTGTTTCGTGCCCGAACCACCGATATCGAATATAAACGAAATGTAAATAATACCATCACTCGACTGATGACAGCCGCCCAGCTAAACAATCAATCGATCAATAATAATTTCACAATATTATCAGTAAACTGATCAGAAATGGCCAGGAAGTGATGCCGATTACGTGCATGGAACAGAAGTGTACAGGCGATGATGATATCGCGTACCAGTCATATGCCTGAATGAAAAAGGAATAAACAGCAAAACCAAAAAAACAAACAAAAACCGTAGACGAGCTCATGTAAGGAATATCGAGGTGGAAAGCTCTTTGTTACGCCTTAGCGTGAACTACAGCTGATCTACTGTGCTTCGTCCACATCTAAAGCCGACCTGAGCTTCGCTCAATGTCGCATCTGTTTTCCGCTTGATTCGAGCGATTTGAATTCGAATATGCTAGTAACTTCTCGCAAGGTGGTAACAAACTTATGCCCGTGTAGTTATGGCAACACAGTTTCTCCTTTTTACCGCGCGATGCACTTTAGTGCAAAGCGCGGTATTGCGATCGCATGTCGTCTGTCCGTCCGTCCGTCCGTCTGTAACGTTGGTGAATTGTGATCACATAGGTTGGAAATCTTCAAAAATAATTTCACCTTCAGTTAGCCTGGCATGTTCGCTCTTTGCAACCCAAACGTCACGGGTCTA
>Ga0056114_1001135_pt1 | contig 11481 bp, 11 predicted proteins | sample WorMetHERISLAND1_FD_77005 | JGI IMG/M metagenome (GOLD analysis project Ga0056114, IMG submission 77005) | Marine gutless worms symbiont microbial communities from Max Planck institute for Marine Microbiology, Germany - Olavius loisae HERON... ...
AAGTAAATCGAGTTAGAAATATGGAAATTTCTTTTAAACCACACAAAACTGTACTGTATGCGGGTTATATTTATTAATTCGGGTAGAAAAGGAATCGTTTAAGCCCAACTTGTTGTTAGGGTTTAGTTCCCCTTTAAGTTTATGGAATTTTCAACATTAAACTTTCTTATTAACCCTTTGATGCCCACTGATGTCGTATGGGCACAGCCATGAAGCATCCTGTGCCCAACCGGGTTAAGCCTTCATTTGTAATTTTTGACATCCAGGGTCTCTGGCGCTCAGGGCTGAGCATCAGAGTGCCTGGATGTCAAAACTTACAAATGAAGGCTTAACCCGGTCTGGCATAGGATTATTATGATTATCATTATTAAACGAAAACTGAAGGCGCAAATTAACCGAAAAATGCTTTATAGCTGTACACATACGGCAACAGTGAGCGTCAAAGGGTTAGCAAAACTAGCCGATGCCGTCTACATACCTGCAATCGTATTGGTCTGATGCCAAGCACAACAAGGCGTTCGAACAGCGACTGGGAGAGCCCGGCACGGGCGGCTTTCTTACACATGACGACAGGACCCAGCTGACAATGATCTCCGACGAGAATCAGCTGACGACTGCCGAGAACGACTGGAATCATACACTCTGGCTCTGTGGCTTGTGTGCTCTCGTCAATCAGTACTGACCGAAACTACACAATAACAATAACTCTGGTCGAGTGTACCGTAATGTTACACGCAAGTAACGGTAAACTATGGCACTGTAATATCAATAAATTACCAGTAAATTGTGACTAATTTATCACGCGAAATTTTACTGGATTTTCGAAGGGATAAAACATAAATGATTATAACCAGTTAAGTTGACTATTCAGTTATTTCTGATACGTAAGCAGCAGGGCTTGCAGGGCTCAAATTGTTCATTATTTGAGTACAGCAATATTATCATTCATGAGATTCGTTGGTTAATTTTAAAGACAAGAATTAATAGAGCTAATTTTTTAAACAACTGATAAATTCACTTGTCAATAAATATTTACTACCAATCCTTTCGATGCTACACAGTGTTTTCAAGGCGTTGCATTCCGTGTTTGGCACGGGCGTCTTCTCTAATAATCACACACCATCTTCATCGACTTTCTTCAACTGTGTGAGTCAGAGCAAATGGAACATTCATTTGAGTGAATGGCTGGCTACCTGCATGCGAGCTAGCCGTGGGTCACCAGCCCCGACACAAGTACAGCAGACCACGTCGGCACTCTGTAGCAGATCTCGTTCGCACTGCTTCTTCAACGCACGGTATCGCTTCTCGTCCGACACTGACAGTTCGCCGGTCTCGTCCTTCAGTTGCTGTAGTTTCTGCAGCTCCGCGGCGCCGGCCGCGCCACGGATCTGCTGGTGCAGCGCAAGGAACGCGACCGGCGAGTCTATGGCCTCACGACTTTTGGCACACAGACGCACCACACGAAGACCGGTCAGATGAATCTAGACGCCACACATACACTGAACAGATTCGTTTGGCTAAAAATAGTATATTCTTCTTTTAGTAAACCAAAGCACTTTTACCTGGTCTGTATCAAAACAAGAGAGCCATGCTGTCACAAGGAAATCGCACGATGCAGCGTTTTTGCCTACATCCAATAACACTTTGGCTGTTATTTACATCCACTGTTAAACTCTAGTTCTCATATCGTATCACTGCAGTGCATAAAAGCAGATGTGAATGTGAAACTATAAATTATTAACAACACGATGCCGCGTGTTATATACCCTACCCTTATTCTGGCCAAAATTTTGGTGTGTTCCCTTTGGAGCAGATTCATGATGTTGGAGTGCAAAGAGCAAACACCCCAGGCAGGCTAACCCGAGTCTTACAACCATGTGATAAATCAAACATGAATAAACCAGCCAGAGTCAGAGTGCCCGGATGTCAAAAATTACAAATAACAGCTTATCCCGGTCTGGCACAGGATGCTTTATAGCTGTACCCATATGGCAATGTCAAAGGGTTAATAGTCAGCATTAGAGAAGTTATCCATAGGCGTACCAATCATCTTCAGCCGGCACGGGGAGGGGGGGAGTGTATGTGCGTGCTCAAACCTTCTCCGTGAGCTGATCGACTGCTATGTTGGACGGTGCACAGACAAGCACTGGGCCGCCAGTCAGACGTGACAGGTGGTAGACTATCGTCGCCGACGTCACCGTCTTACCGGTGCCTGGAGGACCCTGGATAAGGCTCAATGGTCGCTGGAGCACTGTCTTCACTGCATACACCTGCCAAAGAGACCACCCACTGACTACACTCAGCCACGAAAACCATTGCTGGACATGAACAGTGCTTGCTTCACTTCAGCAGCGAAAATAGTATATTCTTTTTTATTAAACCAAAGTAATACAATGAACACAATACAATGACCAAAGCATCATAGTATCTTGATCAGAGTGCCGACAAGTGTGTAAGTTTAGCAAAAGACTCAACTGCCGCATATTTTAGCATCTGTCATATTTTACATATTTCTGCAGCGACGTTCGCTCGGCACCAGGGGTGTAATGGTGCCAGAACGCTGCAGAGCGCCGTTCCAGCTAATATTTTTGAACTGTAACAGTACTCCAGTGAATAATGTTCATCACAGATCAGCGCAGCATTCGTGACTCAGGCAAATCAGCTCTTATTATTAGTGAGTTACCTTATGCACGAAATTTGGCCAACTGGTTCTCAGGAAAATCATTGAAATTGTTGCCACCGGATGTCAGATATTAAGGCTAAAAATGCACCAAATTCGATTTCTGCTGGGGCTCCACCCGAGACCCCACTGTGGGAGCTTACAGCACTCCCCGAGGCCTCCTAGCCAGATTCAAGGGGCCTATTTCTATGGAAGGTGAGGGAAAGGAAAGGGAGGGGCTGGAGGGAGGGAGGGTGGCAAAGGAAGGGAAGGAGTCGAGAGGGGTGATGGAAAATGGAGGGGGAATGGGAAGGAAAGGGAAAAGGGGAGTGAGGGATATGGGAAAAAGGAGGGGAAAGGGAAGGACAGGAGGAGCGCTCCAGCAAATAAAAATTTATGACTACACCCCTTCCCAAAGCACCCAGGGCCGCACAGAAAACTAGACAGAATTTCCAGCCCAGCTACTGAATGCTGCTAAAGCATCGTCTAGTGTTGGTCATGCTACCTGAGAGTGGTTGAGCTCTGGTAGGCCTGGAGCACTGAATCGTTTCGGCAGCTGACACTTGATGACGATGTCGTCGACATCGTGTCCCAACAGACGGTGATAGACATAGCCAGACACTGACGTCTCGTCAACGGCAAATGTTCTCAGAGCCGCCTTCATACACCAACACCATTCAGCGTCACATATCATTCATCAGCTAACAGAGATACGAGATCAGTAAAACAGCATCTAAGGAAAGCTGGAGGAAAACATTAAACTTTGATGCACCAAGTTGCAGCAGTACATTGTCAGCCACAACATGATAATACTTCGACCATGTATGGTCCCGCTGCTGCAGCCAATCACAAGCTGCCGCCGGACCATCCGCTGATGTTGGAGAAACATCTTCAGACATGCCACACCGTCACAGAAGTCGGACGAAGAAGACACATGTCCCAGATGGTCTAACGTTGCTATCATGTATTAACCCAGTTTTTCTTTCAAGGTTTTGCTGACAGAAGTCCCATAATTTAATCAGCTTGAGAAGGCCACTAGGCATGCGGTTTTGGGTGGTAAATGGCTGAGTAAGGTTTAGCATATTCTGAACGTGACATTTTTACACATCAGATGATTCAACACTGGCCAACAGTGATGAAGCACTGAAAGACGAAGTGTTATTACGGTAGCAGATGCACAACTACACAGACAGCAGCAATTACAATACACCGAGCCAAAGCTTTGCTAATGGCTGCACAGTGTAATTATAATAATAATAATCATCATCATCGTCAGTAAAAATCTGGAAAAGCCGTCAGACTTTGAAATACGCCATTTTCGTAATTTTCGAACCTCTGAGACCTTGACCTTGGATTGGTCGTACAGTATATCATCGTGTACCACTCATCAACCCCTATCTACATTACATTGTTGAACGGATGGATGTATGGACGGACAGACATTGAGACCAGCTTTATTAGGTCAACTGCTCAAGTCACAGGAATTGGCCTAAATCTACAATGAAACTCAGCAGGATCCAGTCAAGCATTACATCAGACAGAGCAGTCCACATCACCTGCATGCGATCGAAGGACGTCGACTTCCAGACAAAATCAACAACGAAGTTGTGTGAGCAGTCGGTCGGCACGCCAGCATTACTCTTCAGCTCAATGGCAACCTCGTCGCCGAAGTTGTCTGGTATCTTGATGACGTGTCCGACGCCAGACCACGGCTTGTGCAGCTCACCGACGTAGCGAAGACGCAGCTCGTCACCGTGCATCAGTTTCATGTCTTCGTTTGCCTTCGCAAAGTGAAAGTAAGCGACACGCTTCTTATTCAGCCCGACGTCCCACCTACGATGGACATAGTGACAAAAAAAACATACATACATGGACGACACACATTAATGGAATTCAGCACTGGTACAACTGCCATCGTCAGACATTGCTACGTGTGTCATTCCTCAAAGATCAGTGATTTAACAGTGGTTTCATGAAATGAACCAACCAACAGACTGATAAAGGAATGATATTCATTGGATTTGAATGGACGGAATAACGGAATGAATCAACTTGTGTCAGTGACTGCAACATTTTCTGTCTCTGGACTACGTCTGTGGAACTCTCTTCCGTTCAACGTCCACTGATGAGATCTTACTGTCTGCAATTCTGCAATTCTGCGTTGGCTGCCACGGACGTATATATACGTCGTTTAGGCGTATTGTGCGTGCGCCAGCGACGTAAATACGTCCTTCAATACAAGCCTCCAGTAGGTAGGAAAGCACTGCAGAATATGCAAATGTGGATGTGGAGGCTGGCATGCTGGTTGCCTGAGTCAGCCTGACCACTGTTACTGCACGAAAGCGCAGCGCACCTCTACTCCTCTAGGCTAGGCTAGGTGCTGCTGCGGAAGGGGCGGTGCAGTCGAGTATCAGTCTCACAGCTGCTGGCATAGCAGTAAAACTTTGGCTGGCAGTCAACGTGTTAAAATGTTCTTGTTTGATTGATCGCTCCAGCAAGTTCAGCGACCAGGAGGAACACACGCAGCAATAGCTTCTTTATCTTAATGCCATTACTTAGTCACTCACTCATTCCAGTCAGTGATCATAAAGGACACTGCTTGGTTCACCATCAAGGTCATTAATCTGGTTTCTCGTCTTCACTGGTTTCCGTTCTCTGTGACTTATGCCTCATTTTCTATAAAAAAAACTTAATCTTCCCCCAATTACTAACACGCTTGCTAGCCACTGCCGCTGCATTCTGAGCTATGTTGTGTCATACTTGTGTTACACGTAAGTGCTGTGAAGACATGAAATGCTGGTGGCATTACCTGACGATGATATTGTCCTGCGTCTGAGATTCTTTCAGCTTACGATCATAGTCTGCCTCGAACTTCACCAACGGTCCAAAGATGTTCTGATACTGGTAAGCATCCTCATACCTCAGCAGCACCTACCAGTTGTACAAAAGCGCATGTCAACGTTAACAGCACGGTGCAATCTGAAGGGCAGAGAGGGTTCAGGAGGTTAACACCCTGCTACTAACAGCTCCCTTGCTCATCTGATTTTACAGCCCCTAGTGAGGCTGACATACCCTCCTGGCTAGCAGTTATGATCTCTAAAAATACAGCTAAAACGACAATTAATAGACTTCATTCGCGGTGTAGAGGGATACACCCTCTCCACAACCCCTCCCCTTCTGGCCCTCGCTATGCTGACTCCACCCCCTGGTATTTTTTGACAACTCACAGTCAGGATAACAAGATAGTCATTACAGATCAAAACAAATATACCACCAAATTATTATTATGCTTCTAACGACCGCCAGAAGTAAATATGCAGATTACATAAGGCTAACCCTTGCAATTGTTATTGTCACGTCCACCCCCTGGTCGTCCTCGTCATGCCGGCTACCCATGGTCGTTGGTCCTCGAGGGTGACGGACGAATAGTTCTAACAGCGACGCGCTGTCGTCGAGAAAGACACCAAAATACTTGGAGGGCGATTTTCAACATTTTTCTTTAACAGTGTACATCTACAAGAATGCTCACATGAATCGTTTAATCGCAAAATGTCTGCTTTTCTACGGTTTCTTCCATTAACATGTCTGATCGTGTCTGATCCGACCAAACTCTATGCCGATCCGACCACTACCTATGTATTTCAGGTCGGATCGGCCTAGACCAGCAGCGCTGGTACGACCACGCATGCGCGCTGCCGCGGCACAGTGCAGCTAGGCTGCCGTGACATTATTCTTATTAAAGTGACATGCAATGCAAATGCAAATGTTTTTCTTAGTTACTCTTAATATTAAAAAAAAAACAATTTCTGATCTATAAAACAGATCACTTCAAAAGCCTGTCATCTCACCCAAGATTTGGAAAATCAACACCTTTTTAAATTCTCCTGTTTACATGAGAAAAATATGCAAAGCACATCCCAGCCACACCTTGTTGACTCCCGACACCGATGTCACCTAGCCACAAGCTGGGGTGACCCAGAGGCAGCCGAATGCGAGCACTATGGACTATGATCAACAGTGTAGCACCAGTTTGCTGCCTGCATTGTTGCTTATCGCCCACAGTCTATTTTCAGCTCAGATTCCAGCTACCAAGACTGAAACTGTAAAAAAAAACAATCCATTACAGTGCAAAAAATTGCATGAAAGTTTGGCACAGATCACTGCGGAAACGACTGAGAGATAGAAGAAGACAGATCAACACACTGCCAGAACTCAGGAAAGCAATATGATGAATGGCTGTTTAACCCTTTGACACCCACTGTTGCCATATAGTACAGCTATATACAGCATCCTGTGCCAGACCGGGTTAAACCGTCATTCGTAATTTTTGACATCCGGGCTGTGAGCATCAGAGTGCCACGGATGTCAAAAATTACAAATGACGGCTTAACCCGGTCTGCCACAGGATGCTTTATAGCTGTACCCATATGGCAACAGAGGCACCAAAAGGTTAAACAGTAAATAGCAAGGTCAGAGCTGTTCAACAAACATCTGACACAAGCCGTCCTTGCCTGTTGAGGCTCCTCGTCCACGCCGGGTTTCTCCAGGTCCTCCAGGTGTGCATCGGGGTTTTCCTTCCACAGTTCCTCGAGGCGGTTGATCTGCTGTGCCGAGATCTGGCGAGCGCGGAGCTGTTCTGCATCCGACGGCACTTTCACCAGCCATGGCAGGAACTGACGGTCCTGTATCAGTGGCTGCCACTGCGTCGGGTCCCAGTTCATGTCCTGCCAAATAGATTTACTTATTTATAAAACATACGGCAACTCAGACACATGCAACTAATTACCATAACCACAACTGATATGATTGGCTTTGTCAGTACGATCGTTAAGAATGCCAATACAATTGTGATATTCCCAATGCATCAGCACCACAGACTTCACCCTTTGACGCCCACTGTTTCCAATAGGTACAGCTATAAAGCATCCTGCGCCAGACCAGGTTAAGCCGTCATTTGTAATTTTTGACATCTGGGCACTCTGGCACTCAGGGGTGAGTGTCAAAGTGCCCGGATGTCAGTGGGCGTGAAAGGGTTAATATTATCTACTACTTGTCTATACAATCTACAAACGTATGTATCAGCCTCCAATGGGTCGAGACGATAAGTCTCTACTCTTAGCAATGAACCGTTTCATCTTGCATTGTACAGCGATGAGCTGCACTGGCCTGCCATAGTGCTGTGTAGCTGCCTTAGTGCCTACTGTCACTAGATCAGTGCAGGCAACAGACAGACAAGAGGAGGGACACCAGCATCACTTAAAGCCCCTTCCACTACGTAGTGAAGGTTTAATAAGCACTGAATGGAACAGAATGACAAACACAGCGTTGTGTTTACAAATACTATCAGCAAGTGAGTGAGCAGATTCTTAAATAACGGCACATCGGCCAAATTAGGCTGGTATACAGTGCCATTCACGGTGGTTCACAGTGGAAAACACAGGACAGGAGACAAATTAAAACTGACAGAAAATATACAAATTAAATACACTAAGTAAAAGCAAACAATGCAAATACAGCAAAACAAAAGTAACGTGGTTCAGTCGCCTCTTATGAGTGACACTCGGCCAGGAAACAAGGTGGGCTCACTCTACAATGCTCCCAAGTCAACACGGGGCCAAATAGCATCAGCATCGACCTATCAAATCAACTGCAGCTTGGTCAATACGAATAACCACAAAAACTGTAATCAATCGTATGAACTTTGAGGTTGCTGGATGCGGCGCATGGTTGTCGACACAGTAGAACAACGACGGAGTCGGCCTTGGCAGGAATAAAGCCGAGCAAGAAGACATTCTTGCAGCCACAATTGTAGCATTCGAGCAGCGTCTCGCCGAGAGGCCCGTCGCGGTGTAGACTCACCTCTTTAGCCTTAGCTCGCACCTTCACATGTGCACACACCAGCAACTCAGATCCTAGCATGCACCACAATATGTGCAAGACCAGAAATGACTGGAGTAGGGTCCCATTCGACACTTTATAGGTCACTTCTGAGACAACCTGCTCAGCCAATCTCTTGACTGGTGCCTCAGTGGCTGAATGGATAGGTTTTTGCAGTACTGATGTGCACGTCATGGGTTCGAATCCTACAGTGAACATACAATATATTATTCAAAATACTTTATACTTTTCTCATGGTCAATTAGGGTCAAGCACATGGACGTGGGTTCACAGTCTTATTTAACAAAACAGCGGATTTGTACCATGAATTATGTACTTGTGTGGGATTGAGGGAAAATTCCACTGGGCTAGTAGTCAAAGATGACCTGAAACCTCCGAACTTTGGTCTTGCCATGGCCTGGAGGAAGGCAACTAATCAAGATGCTTGGTGTACAATTATGACATCTAAGCTTAGCTAAGCTAAGACTTGAGCATGCTACGAAAAATTTCTCGCCTGTCTATACAGCGTAAGGTATTAAAAATGATGTTCCTGCTTCCAACTTATCAAATTGTCAAAATCATCACCACTCTCAGTTACCTTAGGTACTAGTACGAGTTCTACAGACGTCAACAGCTTGATTTCACATACAAACTACATCAACTCCGATATCTTGATGCCAAATGAGTTAAGAAGTTTTCCAGGCCAAGTACCGTATCACTCCTGTGTATGTGCATGTAAGCAAGCAAATACTAAAGCAGAAAGCTAACCCAACTATTGATCATTGCCATGGACCTCCTGGGACTAAGAATCGATGTAATTACCAAGTGATTGACAATGTGGCTGCCAGAGGTGCTACCGCGTCCATTACAGAACCATTTCCTGGTAGTAGTGCAGAGAACCACACAGGCGGGGTCATGTATGCCGCAGTAGGAGCACGCATGTCCTGGCAGGTCCTTGCTGTAAAACTGATCATCTTCGTCGTCCTCGAATGTCAACTCGCCGAACGCACGTGTTGCCGACTGTACAACGCGGTCCAAGCCGTTCGTCAGAATATTTGAATCCTCGGCCTACAAACATCGCAAACATCACTTGCCTTTGTCGACTGGTCAATATACAATGTGTTACATACTGCATCACAATGTTTGAACTTCATAACCACAGTACATTTTGCTGAAAATCGGCAGCAGACTATTCAATGTCTAACAACATGAATGTGGACATAATTGTCAAAAAACACCGGCAACAGTAGAGCTGTAGTAAACATTTTTACAACACACACAAAAAGGAGAGATTGCTGATATACAAGATTTTAAATGATTTTTCTGATATTCCAAAGAGATGACACAAACGGATGTACTTAAAAGAGCTATAAAATAGGGTTTGGGGTAGGGATGTTAAACACAGTTCAAACTTTCAAAGTTACAGACAGAAAAATCAACAACACAGTTAACTTAGTGGAGAGGAAGACACACATGTATGCTGTTCCGCCATGAGATACTTGCCATTTACAGGCCATCTGTCTGGCCAGACCACCAGATCAACATCCTCAACCAAACTTTGCTGTCCTGAGGATAATCTACCTGTGTCCGTCAAGGTGTGTCTGTCAGTCAGTGAGAGGCCACAATCGCCAGCAATTGCCTATCTACCCACGTGGTACTCTCTCAGCCCACACCAAGATAAAGTCGACAATGGGACCACTGTGGTCAGCCAGCTTGGAAGTCGGCCATCAGTCACTGCCCAGCAATAATGAATAACCACGTTCATCAGCTATGTCTCTCATACATTCATCTCCCACTCTTCAGCTGCATCCGAACTTAAAAAAAAATAACTTTCACAAATCAAACTTCCATTCTGAAAATAAACCGAATTTATCATCCCTAGTTTTGGGTATACATATGGATGTAAAGGAGGAAGATGCGACTTGATTCAAAAAAATGTGCACCACAGCACTGCAGTTCAGAGAGCACCACATCTCTGAACTTAAGTAGCACATCACTTCACACGGTAGAGTCTTCATGGATGATCACCTGACTCTGGCTTGCTCCAACACCATCCAGCTGAGACAGCTGTGTCTGCTGAGACGGCAGCGTGAATGACGTGTAATCATAGTCAGTGCCCTGTGTGTCAGCACCAAGCAGGTCTGTGTCAAGGAACGTCAGCGGCTGTGAACTTGGACCATAAGCATCTACACTCATCTTTGTCTGCACACCAACACTCACAGGACTTCATGTCTCGTAACATCAGTAAGTAATAACACAACATCCACAGATATATGGATATGCACCGATATGGTTAATAACTTTGATAAATTACTGTCTAGTTCCAATGCAATTCATGACATTAATTTTTAGTTCATTATCTAATTAGTGACAAAGCTCAGAGGTGTAAAATTGTGACTGCTTGCAGAAGCGCCCAATTAGTGGTCATTGGTCTGAAACTGCAGTAGTTGCAAAGAGTACAATGGCAAATTCTTCCCCAAATCATCAGCACATAATAATAATTGTTATAGGGGTGGACATGTCTTCATTTGGTTCAACATTTGTTTCAAGTAAGAATATTCCACTGAACTCTTTCAATCTCACCGGGTCACCGAGTGCTTGCTTAGTTCAGTGGTAGAGCGCTTGGCCTGAATTACACCATTTTGCCTCAGGGTCACGAGTTCGACATGCACCGGGTGCAAAGTTTTTTTTGGCTCGTGGGTCGGTTAGGGTTAGGCGCACGGTCCTGGGTCCGTATAGGGTTAGGACTAGGAGTAAGGTTAGGGTCATCTCCGTACGGCAAAACTATTGCTGTACGAATAACCAGCCGCTGACGGCTTACGGGCCCGTATGAATAACATTTGCCTTCAAAATATGCCGTGGCTAGCCGACCGACAGCCGGTCGGCTAGTACGTGGCCTATCCGACCGACTGTCGGTCGGCTAGGCCACGTACTAGCCGACCGAC
>Ga0056114_1001137_pt1 | contig 11476 bp, 11 predicted proteins | sample WorMetHERISLAND1_FD_77005 | JGI IMG/M metagenome (GOLD analysis project Ga0056114, IMG submission 77005) | Marine gutless worms symbiont microbial communities from Max Planck institute for Marine Microbiology, Germany - Olavius loisae HERON... ...
ACGTAACTTAACTTAACGTCTGTTCGCCACTGATCCTTATTTATCGTGTTCTTGATCTATGGATCGAAAATTACAGCGGCATCGCGCGGATTCCCTGCGACAGCACGGCTTTCTTGTATATTTAACAGTTAACAGGAAACTGCAGGCCTACATCATGCAGCGAAAAGTATCCTATACTTCCTACAGTAATTTTGCTGTTTTTGCCAACAACTGCTAGAAATTTCTTCATAATATTTCACACTTTTACTTGTCATATAGATAATATTGCTTTTAAAGACGCTACTTAACTGACACTTTTACAGATACGATTATACGTAAGTCGCTTTCACATGATCAAACATGTTTGCACATAGACATGCTGCTTTATAATGCTTTTAACGATTGTTGACAGCAAATAAATGACAGTCACACAGTCACGTCACTGAGTGAAACGACACAACGTACAATTTGTTTGCCTTCATTTTCAGCGTTTTGTCCAACGGTGCAGACACTAGTTTTAGTTTTGTACAAATATCGATTGTGATAGCGAGCCTATACCTTCAACGTTGCTCTTATCGACCGTCGACGATCGTGTGGCCTACACGGTCCAAGCGGCAAAGGTCCGGTGAAGTTGCAATGAAATCTGGTCACATCTGCAGAGAGGCGTGCGCGATGCGACCCTGTGTCGTGATCTTGCTGCTGTCAAATTTGAAAGATGGTTTCCACCTTTCCATCATTCCATGTTTGCAAAAATGAGTTTGTGAAAGAAAACGGAAGTCATCTCTGCGCATGAGCGAAAATAGAATTTCCCAATTAGGCCTAATGAAATACGACGCGTTGTATCGATGGAATGTAGCCTACTGTGTTCCAGGGTGCAGTTGACAGGGTGGACTGGAAGGAGGTGAGTCCCTGCTAGTTCGTCCCCCGCCTTGTTCGCAATGTTGTCTATATCATCTACCAATCAACATTCGACACAGCGACATAATCCCGTAATGCAAAATTTGTATGCAGAATTATGGCCTAAACGAATTAACTATCTGACGCAAATAGGTAAGCGCGCGGCGTGTGCAGGCCCTAGCGAAGAAATCTAGGCCTACAACCAATCAACGCAAAGAACATCAAAACTACATGTTATAGTATCAATGGGAACGACACTTAATTTATTTACTAACCATACATCAAGTTGCATGCAAATAAACTTTAAAATAGGCCTACGTAAAAATGCGCACGTCAAATTTCAACATCCCAAGCTCACCGATAGCAGGCTTCTACCAATCGACAATCCTCACAGTTGTATTGGCCTGAAACACGCACACATGTGGCGGGCGATGTATTGCGGTCATTATTCTGCTGTGCAATGTGTAGGTGCTCTCAGAGACAAGACCGGTACATACGCCAGCTGTTTCGTGTTCGGTGGAACGACCCTGTTCGCTGCCTGTATTGTTCTGCTTGCAGTGCATCTGTCGCAGTGTCGAAAACAACGCAAGGCTACACTCGCTGATGACCAGCACGTCTGACAGTCACCGGGCGGGCGGCTCCACATTCCTCGGGTGAATCCAGGATGCTTTAGCGCCTGGTTGCGAGTTGCGCCTGCTTTGTTTCCACAATAAGACCGCGCGTGCAATGTGACTCAATGTGCGACAGTCTCCCACGTTGCTTCCAAAAGCCATCGACCACACAAGTCGTGCGCATGTAAATTACCAGGCGAAATGCTCGTCTTCTGTCCCAGATCAGAGTTCATTGCTATGTTAAACATCATAACGTGAGTAAATGACAAGAATTACCTACGAAGACTGGCATGTGTAATTACGATGTAAACTGATGTTTATGATGCAGACGCAAGAGTCGATCCAGAGTTCTAGTAAGTAAACGCCATTCTCTAATAAACGCTCGTCTTGCTAGGGTGATCAGAATACCGACAGCTTGTCATGGGCCTGCAATCCTGCAACATAGGCCTATGCCCAGTAACATTTAGCTGATGCGATATAAGGTTTGTGAGTGGACTATTTTTATCAAAACTTTGGCTTTATCCAATTTCCACCAAAATCTCATAATTTTTGGTGCAACAGTCTAAAATTATATGAGGTGCAGTCAATTTCCACGGTCCACCTCACATAATTGATTCACGTCAACGCACAACCGTGTTAACAGAAGCAGGGAAGTAGCTGCACGGCATGGAGAAACACGCGTTAGAGGGCTGGGCGCCGTCAACACAACGTTGGATCGACATGCATCTGCAAGGTATAGAGCAGCATTGATCCTACTAACAGAAGCTTTAACGCCACTTGTGATTCAGTCTTCGCACTCTGTCTGTCTGCCAGCGATCATGTACGCTATTGGACCTTACCGCTGACTGTAGCCTATAAACAAGTTCATGTTTGGTGAAAAGACTCTGTACTTCTACTGTGCTTGTTGGAATGACGCTGTACGTAGGTTGATTGGAGTCAAGAGTCTGCAGTGTACAGCTGTCATTAGTACTGGTGTTAAGTGATGTGTTTTATTACTGAACTACAACGCTGACATTATGTTTCAGACTCAGCCGATATTTCAGTATGCTGTCAAGAGTGTGTGCGCTTTGAGTTTTAAGAACTGTGTAATGTAGCTTTTCAACATTCGACTGCTGGGTGTAGTTAGTTAGTGTCTGCAGTTGTGTTGTTTTATGGCGAATAAAACAGGCGCCAGTCTTGGACAGACGAACAACAAGACACACCAACCACAGAGATAATCAAAGTTGTCTGAGACAATAAATACATACACATATGTACAGTATCCGGTGGGATATTTCACGATAGTGGCACAAAAGACAGGAGTAACAACTTGTACTAAGTCCAACCATTGACACACAACGATAGACGGACTTCTAATAGTATCAGCGTCCAAGACAGTTTTGATACAACAGAAATTCTCTGTTTCATCAAGATGTTAAGACAGAAGTGCGTAAGTGAGTAGTTTCTTAGGCACAAAATCATCTTATCTAGTCAGTCTGCAGCAGCGGCTGAAGGGATCGTTTTGTATGGGTTGAGTATGCCGCGTGGATCGAGCGTCTGTTTCAACTGTCTCATCATGTCAACAGCTGGAGCTGTCTGGCTGAAGTGCATGTAGTGTCTCTTGCTGAACCCAATGCCGTGTTCAGCACTGATACTGCCGTGGCGCTCTGATACGTACTCATAGAGGAACGGCTCAATCAGCCTCACTACCTCCGCGTTATACTCCGGACTCGTTGCATTGAAGTGAAGATTTCCTACACAAAGTAAACAAGCTTAAATTAATTTGATACGTAAATGAAATTTATTACAAGCTGCAAGAAAATTGCACCTGGACTTTATACCGACGAACAGTGACACACATTTACTGCATGATTCGTGGAGTGACAATATGAAGCAATGTGTCTTTGTTTTAGTTTCTTTATATACTTGTGTCTTCTTCTACGTGTGCTGATCACACTCAGCTTCTGAGTTCATGTTAAACTCTTCTATTGCATCGTATCATATGCAATACACTATATACCAACTTTCAGATCAAGTGGAAGACATGAACCCTGTGCAAGACTCCAGAAACTGCTTACAAACAGGTTCTATCTACCACAAGTCAGATTCAGAATGCACCAGAATGGAACAGCGTTCAGGATTTCTTCAAAGACTGGAGCAGCATTCCGGTTCATTATAGTCAGACGTGACTAATGTGATATTCAGCTAGTGCCATACCAATTGGTTCATTATAGTCAGACGTGACTAATGTGATATTCAGCTAGTGGCATATCAATTCTGTCTGTCTGTCTGTGACGTTCGTGCAGCCTGATGTGCAGTTTCAACTTTCCAGAATATTTTTGCACCATCTTATAGCTTGGTCATCTGATTTGTACTGCATATCATGAGCATCGGTCATGGCCATCACCCTGACAATGGTGTTAAACACCAAGGGGGTACTGGTAGGTAAAATGGCCAACTCTGTAGCTTTCACCTTAGTTATCTTGAGAATGGTGCTAGATACCTAGATCAGCATTCCTATTCACTAACAGGAAACCACATTCAAAGTATTCAGTGAAAACACAATATGAATCCCTCCGCAATCCAGATTCCACGATCACCGGATTTTTATGTTCTCAGGGTCACGGTCACCTAACTTGCTGACCTTACTGTGTGGTCAGCTGATTCACAGCAAAATCATTATAACTGTGCCACATTTTAATGCTAAAATACACCGAAATTGATTTTGGCCTCCTGACCCCATAGCTGGATTAAAGGCCTAAAGAGGTCCTGCTGCTCAGGGAAGGGGAAGAGAATGGGGAGGAGAGTGAAAAGAAAGGGATGGCGAGGAGGGGAGGGAAGGAGAAGCCTGAAGCTGCTAAAAGTCATTCAGTTAAGCAGCTCCTAGTCTCCAATATCCTGCAATATGTAGGTCCCATCACACATGAGTGCATCAAAGCTATTCAACTGCATTACATTCAAATGTCGACACTGACCGTCGCCAATATGACCGTAAGCGACAACTCTCGTCGTAACAGACTTCAATCTGTCTCGCATGACTTCGACAAGGTCGTAGTAGTCACTGAGTGGCAGGGAAACGTCATACTTGTAGCAGTGACCATCGTCAAGCAGGCTAGGTGTGATCTCCTCACGTAGCCTCCACAACGCCTGCACCACACCACACTACAGGTAACACAGCAATCATCACACCTGTCAACATCAGGTGTGATCTCCTCACGTAGCCTCCACAACGCCTGCAAACAGCATTCAAAGTCAAAGTCAAATGTGGGTTTATAAAATGCATTCTCATAACAACCTCTAATGCGCTGAATGCACTACTAATATAATGAAAATAAAAATGTCTTCAATCAGATATTGTCTGAAAGTGTCCGTGCCAAGTTCAGTGTCTCGTAGGTCGTCCGGCAGCGAATTCCAAAACATCACATCATGCCAGCAGCAGAGAACGCCTGATAGCCGTAGGTGCGCAGTCGCTGCACAGTACGACGAGTAGATGGCTGCTGGCAGAGTGCAGACGTGATGCTGGTGTCACATACCAAGGTGCTTGGTTCTGCTGGCATCAGTAGAGAAGCACTCCGAGCTTGTAGTTAACTCGCTCTGGAACACTGAAGCTCAGCGTGCAGAAATCACGACAGACCACGGCTACCACTCATGACCCGTGTGGCGACGTTCAACACCTGTTGGTTATAGTCTTCGGTGCTCCAGCGAAGACTGCAATACAAAACATGAACGAGTGTCGCAGCCAACTCGAAGTTGAGTGATCATCGAATGCAACGAAACTGCCGTAACCGGAGAAAGCTGGATGCACAAACATTGGAGACATAACTCTCCAGACCCAGTCAGGTCCGATGAGATGGTAGACTGGCAGCTACAGTGTCTGCTTCATGTGCACCAAGCACCCAGCAGTGAGAGATTGTACAGTAGTTCATAGTTGATACCGGTCCAAAGCAACTGTGTCTTCTCAGAGTTGAGCTCCAGTCAGTTGACGGTCAGTGATGCAGTGTTTGAGTCATGCAGCAGCTGATGACATGTCACGACGGTCGTCAAGCTGTCAATCATCAGTGTTGAGGAATGGAAGGTGACCCATGATGGTCCACATAGTCAGCGAGATTCACACTGGACATAATGAACAGTCACTGTCCTATTACTGATCCTTGTGGGACCGAACGCAGAATGACAACTAAGCACAACTCGTCACTGCCGTACACAATATGAAAAGCTCTGTCTGACAAATACAATATGACTGAAACCAGGCCAGAGCGATGCCACGCAGTCCAAAGCGTTGCTCAAGCAGACCATGGTTCATGGTATCAAATGCTGCTGTCAAGTCCAGCAGACAGACAGCCACGAGCACGAGCAGATACATCACCCATCCACTCCCCCCCACACAGCAATCATCACACCTGTGTCCATATGACACCTGTGAGTGACGGCCTAACAGTATCTCTGACTCATCCACTTCACCACAGACACGCGTTAATGACAACCCTGCATGGGCTCAGTGTCTCCTTGTAGCAACCACAATAGCATTCAAACACCAAACTAAAATCACATTTCAATAACACATTTCGCCAGCTGGCTGTCAGGAGTTTTACCTGGCCTGGAAAAGACCCAACTGCCCACTCCAAGAATGTCGACTATGTCCCAACAGTCCTTGGACGCCAGCGTATCATATCTGGTTACCAGCGCCTTAGACAGGGCAGCAGCCAGTGAGATGAAACCAACATCAGCTGACTGGTTGAAATGATCTCATTAAAACGAAAAAAATACGCTATTAAAACATCAGTTTATGAAGATAAGAAATGTTCTAGATGTGAAGTGAGCTAACTAACTACGACATTAGGAGCTATCACAACTAGCAACTGTTGATACAATCAATCGATCAATCAATCAATCCATCGATTAACTGACCAACAATTTTTTTAGGTGGCCTAAGTAGTGAAACTACTGCTATGGCCACGAAGACAGTTTTCCTGTAAAAGTATATAATCATTTTCAAAAGCAAACGACAAGAAAGAACCTTGATCTTAGACGGTACGGTGGCAATGGTGCCATCAGTGACGAGCTCAGCAGACATCGCTCTGTCAAGGAATGACTGCAGTTTCTGCTCATCATGATCGACGCTGGAGCCGGACGTCTCAAGAAGGACGTAGAATGACGATGGACAGAGAGGGTTTGAGACACGGAGGTGCGCAGTCACGCAGGACATGGCTGCAGCATCGATGAACTCAAACGCTGAAAGGATTTCATTCAAGCTGACACGAGCGACTGACAGCAGCCCCAGTACCGCGTCGAAACTACTGCAACCTACACACCAACACCAAACACCACCATCAGTGTACACAAGATGACCAGACACTGACACAAACTGAGTGATGAGCCAACTACAATGTGATATTTCAACAAGACAGCCAAGTAGATGACTATCTACCTCATCTCATCTCTATAGTAAATATATTCACGTTCGCCTCATTTGTCTTCATGCAGAGAAATCTTACAAGACAATGAAGACAATCATGGATGATGATGTCAACAGCCATCCTTCGTCAACACTCTCGACTCACAGACACTCAGAGTGGACCTGTGTCATCATCTTCACATATCATTCAGTTTCCAACTGAGAATTTGATCACGACATTAACACAGACCCATACAGCACCTCTATTGACTGTCACATTACCTCGTTTTGTCTTTGTTTTCATGTTGTTGTTTATAGTACTTTACATGTATGTTTTCCTGGTATATTTTTACACTGCTAAGCCACCATCCACGCTTATGAACGGGCGCTGGACTGACTCAACACAGTGCATTCACACAAACAAACTCTTACAATCAGCTGCTGAATATTAATGAGACAACTGACAGTGCACAACTGAGAGAGCACAGAGACCCAACACGTGCCAGTTCAGTACTTGCCAAACAAGGCAACATTAACTGATGTCGGTCGCCAGGGACATAGCATTGTCACTGCCGTCACAATTCCTAACGTTCCTTCAGCACCGATAAATAAATGTTTCAGATGGTACCCGGTGTTGTCTTTGCGCATTCCACTCAGGCAGTCAACGATCTGTCCACTAGCCAAAACCTACAGCATTAATTTCACACAAAGTTAAAACAGAAAAACAGAGCAATGTAGACAACAGTTAATCAGTTCCATAACAACCCACTCAATGACAGACAGGTGTTGCAATTATCACACACGCTATCACATAGCACAAGGATGCTTCAACATTTCCATTAAGTAAATGATCCATTAAAACATAAACCATTTTGTTGTCACAATTTTCTATTTTACTGGACAGCCAATGTAATTCACACAAAACAGTCAATCAGCGACGTCCATAACTGACAGGAAATATGAAATAATTTTGCTGCAATCAACATTTTGGTGACAGGCTGATGTATATATATCACCACTAATTTTCAATTTTGCTGATTTTGATGTGCAATAACTGTGGTTAACCACTGTGACAAACTGAGCTTTTTTACATTCATCCCATTCATGTTGAAAAGTGCTTCCTTGATTTAACCCTTTGACACCCACTGTTGCCATATGGGTACAGCTATTTAAAGCATCCTATGCCAGACCGGGTTAAGCCGTCATTTGCAATTTTTGACATCCAGGCACTCTGACAATCGGGGCTGTGCATAAGACAAAGAGTTAAGCAATTTGCAGAAACATCAGCTTAGTGGTTGGACACCTCCAAGCACTGCACTGTGGTCTCTAGCAAGTCACAGATATAGTTAGTTCACTGACTGCCTCAAGGCCGAGAACGCTGCCGTGAAGTGATCCGTATCTGAGGAGTCGGATACCGCCAGCGTTGGTCGACAAGTTTCCACCGATGTGACAGCTGCCCTTCGCTGCCAAGTCCACAGGTATCATGAAACCATCCTCAGACACTTTGTCATCCAACAACTCAAGCACACAGCCTGACTGACACGTCAGCACTCCTGTCACATATACACAGTGTACACACAGTGTACACACAGTGTATACAACGTGCAGTGTACACAACTTAACAGCCATTTCTGGATAACATGAGTTTACTTCCTACCATCATCTTGTACGACTGATAGACATAAACAAGAGTTTACCAGCCACCACCATCTTTGAAATAAACCATTAATATTTTTAATACCCTCGATAGCATGAGTGCATCGCACCGTGTCTGATATAATCACATGTATGAAATTTAGAAATTTTTCAGCCCCTTGCCTATCTGCCATTCAATTTTAATGGGCATTTGACAACACTTAAGCACATATGGTTTTCTCTTAGACCTCCCCACTGTTACGTAATTTTTGGTTAAAGATTTTGTCCCATCAAAAATGGAACAAAAAATGGCAGGTTTTAAGGAAAAGGTTTCAATCACCAAGAGGAACAGATTGGATGGCATGTTGGTCAGTGAGTCAGAAGACGGCAATCTCGTGCTAACAACGACCAACTCCAATAAATAATTACCCTAGCTACAGTAGAACATACTGTAAGGTGGCTGGAGGGTCATAAAGCCCCGGATCATTTGATATGATGGCCAATGTGAGGGCTAAATAACCCTATCACCTCACACACACGGGGACTTACGACAGCGCTGCTCTCAGGGATATGCACTTTAATAAGGATCTTTCACTGTTTCATTGTCATACCAGCTCTTTAAAGTTAAAAAGTTAAAGTTAAAATCAAATTTGTAAAGTGCCATAAAACCACACATAACGTACAGATACAGATGCGCTAACAGCTGTTTTCTAGCTCAACTAACAATATTCTACAGCCAAACACAAGCCATTTGGAAAAGGTAATTCAGTCACCAATTGCATATTCTGCAGCTCAGTAGGAAATTCCAGTCTTAGGAAACCTTAATAACACACATCATCATCATCTGACAATCAAGGACAACTGGCTGCTAACCTGCAAGTTTATCAAATGACAGGACGCGGTTCATCAGCTGCATAGATACAACAATCTCATCAAACACTGGAACACTGCCGCCGACAAGACCAGTGTTGCCGCCCTGTGGCACCACAGCCAGGCGGCGGTCATTGCAGTAGGACAGGATCTTTGACACTTCGGCCGTTGTCTTTGGTCGCAGAACCAGTCTGCTTGATCCTAGAGTTGAACACACAGTGGCAGTGCAGTGAACGTGAAACCAATCTCTACACAGCTGAACACGGCAGGCGTACATAGACTACAGCACATGTTGTCATTGTGATTAACAACGCAGTCACGTCATTGGTGCATTTCAGACACACACACAGAGAGACGAGTGGTGTCAATACAGTATGCAGTCACAGATGGATGAGTGAGTGAGTGAGTAGATTCTTAACAGCAGAATTAGGCTATACAGTGCCATTCACGTTGGTTCATGCTGGAAAATACAGGACGGAAGACAGACTAAAGACAGATGATACAGAAACCAACACAATGCAAAACAAGCAAACAACACAAAACACAGCAAAACAAAACTACCCTGGTTCAGTCGCTTCTTATGACACTCGGCCAGGAAACGAGTTTATTCTACAATGCTCCTGTCCTGAGCTCACATGGGGGTGCAGATGGACAAACTGACCTTGATAAAGTAATCGTGAAGGATAAAATCATAGAACATTGTGATATTTACTGTAGAATGCTGACAGAAGTTCTACTTACTTACTTACTTAATTTACTGACTTACTGTAATATATCAAACCATGTCATTCACTTATCAGGTACACTTGCTTTACTCAGTATTATCTGCTCGACCTGTCATTCAGCAGCATTCAACTGCATGCACCACCCACTGCACACCATACTGTCAGTATTACTGGTGTTGCACAGTGCACAGGCAGGACTCAACAGGCATCTCACAATGGTCAGCTGTCATCAGTCCAGTTGGTAGAATATGGAGTCCCACAACAAGGGTCAGTTTTAGGCACAATATTATTCGTGCTGTGCATGGCTGAACTTGGAGAAGATAGATGACCACTTACCAGCCATATGAGACGACTTTCCCTGATAGCCTGACTTTTCCAGTAGGGCAGACAAAGATTCATTCAGCACTACTTGTGTGGATATCTGTGGACAGATATTTGTGGATATCCAGATAGCTGTATTCAGTATTCCAAAATATCTGATTTGTACAAGTCCATTCTAACAAAATAACTGATTTGTGTCATTGCTAGTTTAACTGCAGAAATATGACTACAGTTTCCACTGACTGTTCCATTTCCCTGATTACTTTGGCATTCCCCGACTTTTCCAGGTTTTTCCAGTATTCCAGGTGAGTGGTCACCCAGGTGTCGCTAAATTAGGGCTCTGGGAAATCAATGACTTGACTTGACTTTATCACAATTTTCACGTGCAGATGAGAAAACCTTCCCAGGAGCCTCAGCCTATTGGGCTGAGATGTCAACCAGGATATTGCATCTAAAGATCACAGGAGACACATTTTTGAAATCCACGTTACACAATTTTTGAAACTGAGCCTACTAAAGATTGACCTTTCTAAATAATTGTCATTAAAAATTTTGTGTGGTTTTGTTTCGAGAAGATAAATTTGTACGATAAAAGTGACAGCGTTTGAGACTCAAGAGTATATACTATTAATTTCCAAAGATGTTACATGTTCTAGGCTGACACACCAGGAAAACAGGAAAAATCGATAACCAGTATACATAGATCTTACACAGAATAAGCAGTAAAAGCAACAAATTGCAACTGAAAGTCCATAAAATCATAACTAACACTAACCCTAAACTTATCTCCTAACCCTTTACAGACTCACGACTGTAAACATTTGATCGCCTATGGAACTCGAACCTCCAAGCTCCAACACCAAAATGAACAAGCGCCGATCAGTCTCTCTGTCCACTCAGCCACCAAGCAACACATGGAGATTTGCTTTTTAAGCCCTATATACACCGTGTCTCAGAAAAAAGTAGCACATCATACTTTGCTGAATATTTTCACGCAGGGTTGACCGATTGCAAAAATTTCAACGGCTACAGAGTCAGAGAGAATCAGTGAACACAAGTGTGTA
>Ga0056114_1001138_pt1 | contig 11476 bp, 10 predicted proteins | sample WorMetHERISLAND1_FD_77005 | JGI IMG/M metagenome (GOLD analysis project Ga0056114, IMG submission 77005) | Marine gutless worms symbiont microbial communities from Max Planck institute for Marine Microbiology, Germany - Olavius loisae HERON... ...
CGGGTCTACGGCGTCCGCAAGGTCTGGCACCAGTTGAAGCGGGAAGGTTTTAGCGTCGCCCGCTGCACGGCGGCACGTCTGATGCGCCGCATGGGGCTGAAAGGCATCGTGCGGGGCAAGAAGCAGGGCCTCCTTCGCGGCGATCTCCTCCTCGGCACGCTTGCGTTCAGTGATGTCCGTATAGGTGGTGACGAAGCCCTGATCATCGGGCAGGGGGTTGCCCCGTATTTCTATAACGGTGCCGTCGGGTCGCGTGCGTTCGAATTGATGCGCCTCGAACTTGCCGGCCAGTTCGACCCGGCTCCGCACCTGCTCGTCAATGTTGCCCTCGCCGTACTCGCCGCGTTCGGCGTTGTAGCGGAAAAGGTCCTCGAGCGGGGAGCCAGGCGGAAACTTGCCGGGCGGGAGCTCCAGGAGCTCAAGGAACTTCGCATTGAGCGCCAGCATGGTCAGTTCACCGTCGACCATGGTGATGCCCTGATCCATTGTCTCGAGGGTAACCTCGAGGATGGCTTTCTGCCGCGCGACTTCGGCCTCAGCTTTCTTCCGTTTCGTGATGTCGTCGACCCAGGCCATGATCGCGTCGCCGCCGTCGTAGTCGATCACCTTGGAACTGAGCGTTACCCATACAGGCGAGCCGTCGGCCAGTTCCCACTCGACTTCGAAGCCGGACACGCTTCCCTCCTGGCGCAGGATCTCGACATATCGCTCCCGGTCTTTCGGATCCCGGTAGAGACCGGCGACGTCGATCTTCGCCGAGCGGGTGTCGGGCTTTCCGATGATCTCTTTAAAGGCCCTATTGGTCAGGAGCACCTCGCCACCCATTCGCACGAAGCAAAAGCCGATTGGGCTGACCCGCAGTAGCGATCGGATGCGTTCTTCACGCTCGCGGATTTCGTTTTCGCTCCGTGTCAGTTCCTCGCGCGCCTGATTGATGCCCTCGATGTAGTCGGACACCTCATGGGACGCGACGTGAAATCCTTGGGCGATCTCACCAATCTCGTCGCGGTCGGAAAACGCGAACAGGTCGACCGCCTGGCGAGTTTCTCGGAACTCCTTAATCGACCGGTTCAGTTTGGCGAGTGGCAGTGTGATCGATGTCGACAGGACGAGGCCGATGATCGCGATAAACAGGGTCAGGCCAAAACCAATCAGGATAATAGATTCCCGCATTTCCTTGATGGGCAACTGAATTTCGGCCATGTCCTTTTCGGCCAGGAGGGCCCAGGTGGCACCGTGAAATACGAACGGCTGATAGGCTGATAGGACGGGAATGCCCCGGTAGTCGTTAACGACAAGGACACCGTTTTCTCCAGCAAGGGCGCGTTCCACCGAACGGGTGCGGACTTTGGTGTTGAGAATGGTCGAAGCTTCGGAGAAACGGGAGTCGGAGTGCATGAGATAGTCGGAACCAACCACGTATGTCTCGCCCGAGATACCCATACCGGCCGTAACCTGCATGACTTCGTTCAGGCGTCCGATCGGCATTTGCATGGCGAGCACGCCAATGGTGCGGCCCTTGTCAGTCACGCGGCGCGCCACGAAGGCGGCCGGTTTATTGCCGCTCGGTTTGTAGCGAAGAAAATCCACGAAGGCCGTCGCGTCCGTGGTGTTCGGGTTCAAAGCTTTCCGGAAGGCGCGAGCCAATCCCGTTTCCGCCCAAGGTCCGGTATGGAGGTTCGTCGCGAAATCGGGTTCCTTGTAGACGCTGTAGACGACTTCTCCTGTCGGCGCGATTAGGAACAGGTCGTAATACCCTTTCAGCTGGGTTGCGACGTGGAACCATGCGTGGTGGTTGGCATGCGTATGGAAATAGCCAACAGCGCCCGGTGAACGGATCGATTTCAGAGTGTCTCGATCGCCACCAGGTGCTGCTGGCGAAAAGATCCGACGAAGCGCCTGTTCTTCCCGGTAACGATCGGCTTGGTCCAGTTGCCCGAAGGCCGTTCGGAAATTCGTGAGGGCGTCGATCACCTGGGCATTCGCCGCCAACAGTTTCAAGTCTTCGTCAATCGATCGAAAATACTGGCTCAGCGCCGCATGGCGCGACTCGCGAAGGGCGATCAGTTTCTGGGTTGCCTGGTTTCTGACTTCTGTCGAGGATTCGCGATAGGAGTAAGCGCCAATCGCAACGGCGGCGCAGGCGGCAGCGAAGATGACAATGGCGGGCAGCCGGAAGGAGATTTTCCAAATGAAATCGAACAATATTCGCCTATTCCGGCTTTCGATTTTCCCCAGATGTCGCGCCATGGTGCGTCAATAGGGTTGAAGGCGTCAATGGCTGTTTGCTGCTTTGGTTGAGTGACGTCGGGTGTTGTGGCGATTGTGAACCGGTTCAGGGGCTGATCTCCCGTCGATCGCAAGATCGGGGCTTGTTCTCGGTCCTTGATTCCAATACCCATCAACTCAACAACCGCATGTCGATAATGGAGTACAAAATGACGGGCCAGATTCCCGGCGTCGATCCGGACGGACTTCTCGAGTACTCCGTGGTTTTCACGGATCGCTCATTGAACCATATGTCCCAGCGCTTTCAGGACGTAATGAACGACATTTCGAGTACGCTGAAGAGCGTATATCGCGGCGACGGCGTGGTCGTCGTCCCCGGCGGTGGAACCTACGCCATGGAAGCGGTGGCGCGCCAACTGGCGACAGACCGCCGGTGCCTGGTTATTCGAAACGGCTGGTTCAGCTACCGCTGGAGCCAGATCTTCGAGGTCGGGAACATTCCATCCGATGTCACTGTCCTCAAGGCGCGCCCGATCGATACCGGGCGGCAGGTGCCTTTCGCGCCGGTCCCGATTGACGAAGCGGTCGCCGCTATCGAAAGAGACAGGCCCGATCTCGTATTTGCACCGCACGTGGAAACGTCGTCCGGAATGATGCTGCCCGACGACTACATGCGGGCCGTGGCCGAGGCCGTGCATGCCGTCGGCGGTCTCTTCGTTCTCGACTGCGTCGCTTCCGGCGCGATCTGGGTCGACATGGCCGCGGTCGGCGTCGATGTCCTTATCAGCGCACCACAGAAAGGTTGGAGTTCGTCGCCGAGCAGTGGTCTCGTCGTTCTCGGGAGCGACGCCCTCGAACGGGTCAAATTGACGACCAGTTCGAGTTTCGCCTGTGATCTCGGCAAGTGGCGGCAGATCATCGAAGCTTACGAAAACAGCGGCCATGCCTATCACGCGACCATGCCGACCGATGCCTTGGCCAGGTTCCGGGATACCATGAAGGAAACGGAAGCCTACGGCTTCGAGAAGGTCCGTGGCGAACAAATGGAACTGGGGCGCCGTGTCCGGAGTCTTTTGGCCGAACGTCAGTTCCGGAGCGTCGCCGCGCCCGGATTCGAGGCGCCGGGCGTGATCGTTTCTTATACGGACGATCCGAACATCCAAAACGGTAAGAAGTTCGCCTCCGAAGGTCTGCAGATGGCCGCCGGGGTGCCGCTACAATGTGACGAACCCGAAGATTTCATGACCTTCCGGATCGGGTTGTTCGGTCTCGACAAAGCCCATAACATCGACCGTACCGTGGAGCGTCTGGAGACCGTCCTGGATCGAATTCTCTGACCGAGCGGAACGGACTTACCGGCCAAAGGCCGGCCGGCTTCTAATCGGCTGTATCGTCCGGTACGACGGCTGTTATCTCGATTTCGAGCTTGGCGCCAGGTTCGATGAGGCCGGCAACCTGTACCACGGACATCGCCGGGTAATGCCGCCCGATGACGTCCCGATAGGCGGAACCGAGGCTTTGCAAAGAAGCCAGGTACTCGTCCTTGTCGAGCACGAACCAGGTCATGCGGACGATGTGTTCGGCGCCGGCTTCCGCAAGAAGCACCACGGCGCTCTCGAAAATTTGCTGCGCCTGGCCGGTGAAATCGTCGGTCTCGAAGACCTCCGCCGTGTTCCATCCGACGAGGCCAGCCAAAAAGACCAACTCGCCTTTAGCTTTGATCCCGTTGCTGTACCCCTTGGGTCGTGCCCAGTCCGGCGGGTTCAGTATCTGCATGCGCGTCTTTGTCCTTTGCGGCCTTTTCCCTGCGGCGGCCCGTCTGTCCTTGGGCAAGCCCGACCCCAGCCGTCGGTTGCCATTCGTCGGTTAGAATTCGCGGGCCGCGACTTCTTCGATGATCTTGCGGCTTTGCTTATAATCCTGCAGGAATTCGACGAGGGAGACCACCTGGAGGACGTTGCCGCCGGTGCCGAGCGGGAGGCGCAAAAAACGTTGAAATCCCTGATGCGGAGATTTCTCTCCGCGCGTGAACTCAGACATCATGGCGAACGGTCGTTTTTCCCGGACGACCAATCGATTGGCTTCCCGAACGGGGTCGCGGATTTCCTCGGGTTGCAGTTCAGCGAAGGTTAGGCCGGTGCCGTCGTAGCCGAGGTGGTTGCGAAACTTCGAGCCCCAAAACCGGTAGCGAAACTCGATGCCGCCGTCGATGACGTCGGCAATATGCGTCGTCGGCAGGCTGGCCGGCGGCAGTTTCATGATCTCGAAATCAGCGGGCGCCGGAATCTCTCCTTCGTCGACCAAACTTCTCCAATAGGCGAGGCCTTCCATCTGACGCTCGGAAAGGGCGTCCAAGGGGATTTCCCATTGCCGATATGTCATGCCCAGGGTCTCGCAAGTAGGATCTTTCGACCATTATTATTCGCGCCAAGCAACGATAAAGAATACGGGCAAAATTCAATGCAATCTTAAATAGTTAGTATGGTTATCTTTCGCTTTAACTGGGATGGTTAGAGCGATCCAAGGGATGGTCGGCCGATGGTCACCCGCCGACCTTTTGCCCGGGGCGGGTACGCGGTTGGCCGTCGTGAAACTCGCGTGGCGGATCGATGCCAACCCGCGTCAGTTCGAAGGGAGTCGATTGGTAAAGGTAATTGAGCCAGTTGCCGAACAGCAGATGGGCGTTGCCGCGCCATACGTTTACCGGTTCGGCATCCGGGTCGTCACCGGGATAATAGTGGACCGGCAGATTGATGGCGTCGCCCTTGGCAACATCGCGTTTGTATTCATCGTCAAGGGTATGGGAATCGTATTCCAGGTGATTGAACATGTGGACGTGACGAAGCTTGCGGTCGTGAACGAGGCACGGTCCGGCTTCCTCTGAATCGATCAGGACCTCCAAATTACTAATTTCGGCGAAATCTTCCCGATGGTTCTCCGTGTGGCGGGACACCGGAATGGGAATCTCATCGTTGAGCCCGCGCATCAATAACGAGGTGTGGTCGACGACCCTGTGCGTATAGACTCCGAACCGTTTGGCCGGCAACTGGTACTTCGGAATTCCGTAGAAATGGTGGAGCGCCGCCTGCCCTCCCCAACACAGGTTGAACAGGCCATGGACATGTTCGAGGGACCAATCGAAGATGCGACACAACTCGTCCCAGTAGGAAACGGCCTCGAACGGCATCTGTTCGATTGGCGCGCCGGTCACAATCAAGCCGTCGTATCGTTGATCGACCATATCCTCGAACGGATGATAGAAATCCAGCATGTGTTCGCGCGGCGTGTTCTTCGGTACGTAGTTGGTCGGCGCGATCAAGGTCATTTCGATCTGCAGCGGACTGTTGCCGAGCACACGGGCGATCTGCGTCTCCGTCTTGATCTTCTCCGGCATCAGATTAAGCAGCGCGATGTGCAACGGCCGAATGTCTTGGCGGATAGCGTCGGACTCCTTGATGATCAGGACGCCCTCGTTCTCGAGGATCTCGCTGGCCGGCAGGTTGGCAGGTATCTTAATCGGCATAATGAGTTCTTCGCTCGCTTCGTTTCAGCGTAACGTCCTCGGGGAAATCGCGGTGTACGTCGTCAGGCCCGCTGGTTTGCGCGGGCTCGGCAGGCATTCAAGTATCGCTCCAGCTTTTCCCCGGACGCCGCCGAACGCGGGACTTCGGCCTCGATGGCGCCGTAGACGTTTTCCAGGAACCGGTCTGCGCAAGGAACGGTTGCGTCCGTATCACCTGTGTCAAATAATTGGTTGACGCCGATTGTAAAGCCCCATCTTTCAGCGATCGCCGCGTAGCGGGGCTTGCGAAACTCCAATAAACGGGGAAACAACGGCCGGGCGAAATCCAGCGTGTCAACGCCGGCGCCGTCCTCGGGCTTACCTTCCAGTTCCGGTGCGATGAACGCCGGATTGTAGAAAAGCGGCTTCGGGTGGGTCCGCGCCCGTTCTTTCAGGTCCTCCTCGCAACGCTGGTCGGCCAGGATGTAGATGATCAGGGTCTCTTCCGCCAATGAATTGAGGACCGGGTCGTCGAGGTTGTCCGGGTCGGAGACCTCGCAAAGACTTCCCGAGGCGTCGTTAACGAAGTTAGCGCAGCCGTATATACGCCAAGCGCGCTCGATGAACCGGGCCACGTCCAACATCGACTCGATCTCGGCGTCACGATAAAGGTTCTGACGTTGCAAAAAGGTTGCCTTGTCGAGCCCGCCACTTCGTGAGTCACCGTACATGCCGAGGAACGTCGAGACAGGGGCCAGGTTGTCGACCGTGATGTTGTGGCTGATATAGATTGAATCGGATCGTAGCAACTCGGCGACGAACTTATCCTCCATGTTCATGATCTTGTATTTGATGTTGTCGAGGATGTGTTCGGCCAAATAGGCGGTGCCGATGCGATAGTCGGCGGAAAAGTGAAACCAATTGTCGGATTTCCTCAATTCCTTCGACAAAACGGTCTTGCCAACACCGGACATGCCAAGAAATGTTATGGCGTGATGGAGGTTGCGGAATTCATCGTAGGCGATCATGGGGAAGGAAAATCTCCTGTCGGCATTCGTTGGGAGAGACGATATCCGATTTTGTCGGAGGGGCCAATTTCCATACGATAAATCAGGGAATTCTGCGATTTTCAGAAAGTTCCCTGGGTTTCGCAAAAAGGGTTTCAACGGAAACGGGTTTGGGTGTTAACTTAAACCCAATCCGGACGGACAAACGTCCGGAACTGGGAAATAGGGAGGTTTCTCGGGTCTTCCGGGCCTCCCCAACGCATGTCGCAATTCGGGGAGGAACCAATTGCAAAAATCACTACTGATCGACCCGGGTGAATGCACCGGATGTTCGCAATGCGAACTGGCCTGTTCCTATGAGCACGAGGGCGTCTTCAATGCCGCCAAATCCCGCATCAAGATTTTCAAGTTCGCGGAGCAAGGACGCAACGTCCCCTATACCTGTACCCAGTGCGACGAGGCCTGGTGCATGCAGGTCTGTCCCGTGGAAGCGATCACCACGGACAAGGACACGGGCGCCAAGATGGTTTCCAAGGAACGCTGCGTCGGCTGCAAGGTCTGCACGATCGCCTGTCCGTTCGGGACGATCAACTACGATCAATCCACCGGCAAGGTCGTCAAGTGCGATCTGTGCGAGGGCGAACCGAAGTGCGTCGAAGTGTGCCCAACGGATGCCATCCTGTACGTCGATGCCGACGCCACAGGCCTCGACAGGATGCGCAAGTGGGCGGCCAAGACCGATCCCGTGCTTCAGGAACAAGCGTAATAGATAACGGTTTAAAACAAGGAGGTTAACTATGGGTTGGACGGAAAAGATCCTTCGCGTGAACCTGACCGAAGGAACCTGCGAAAGCGAACCGCTTAACATGGAGTGGGCGCAACAGTATCTGGGCCAACGCGGCCTGGCGACCAAGTATATCGTCGAAGAGACGGACCCGAAGGTCGATCCGCTGTCTCCCGAGAATAAGATGATCTTCGCCACCGGCCCCCTGACCGGAACGGCGGCGCCGACCTCCGGGCGGTGGTCAGTGGTCTGCAAGGGCGCGCTTACGGGCGCCATCGCGTGCTCCAACTCGGGCGGTTTCTTCGGGGCCGAGATGAAGAACGCCGGCTGGGACATGATCATCTTCGAAGGCAAGTCGCCGAACCCGGTCTACCTCAACATCGAGAACGACAAGGCCGAGCTTGTCGACGCATCCGACTTGTGGGGCAAGACCGTCTGGGAAACCGAGGACGCCCTCATCGCGAAACACGACGACAACGCCCGGGTCGCCTCCATCGGCCAGGCCGGCGAGAACGGCTGCAAGTTCGCCGCGGTGGTCAACGACAAACACCGCGCCGCTGGACGTTCCGGCGTCGGCACCGTCATGGGTTCCAAGAACCTGAAGGCGGTGATTGCGCGTGGTACCGTCGGCGTCAAGGTCTCCGACCCCATGAAGTTCATGCAGGCGACCGGTTCGGCCAAGACGATCCTGGCCGAGAACGCGGTAACCGGCGAAGGTCTGCCGACCTACGGTACCCAGGTGCTGATGAACGTCATCAACGAGACCGGCGCGTTGCCGACCCACAACGCCGAGGACGTGCAGTTCGCCGGCGCTTCCAAGATCGGCGGCGAAGCCATGCATGAACCGCGGGAAAGCGACGGCAAGGCCAACCTGGTTTCCAACCATGCCTGTTTCGGCTGCCCGATCAGTTGTGCGCGGATGTCGCAAATGGACCCCAACCACTGGGCCATCGACGGCCGCGACCGCTACAAGGAGCCGAGCGGCGGCCTCGAGTACGAAAGCGCCTGGAGCCTCGGTTGCGCCACCGGTGTCGACGACCTGGAGGCCCTGACCTTTGCCAACTTCCTCTGCAACGAGTACGGCATGGACCCGATCTCGCTGGGCTCGACCGTGGCCGCGGCCATGGAACTCTACAAGATCGGCGCGATTACCGATGCGGAAACCGGCGGCATGCCGCTGCAGTTCGGCTCGGCCGAGGACCTGGTCAAAATCTGCGAGATGACCGGCACGGGCGAGGGCTTTGGTGCCGACATCGGGCTCGGCTCCAAACTCCTTTGCGAGAAGTACGGTCATCCGGAACTGTCGATGACGGTCAAGGGCCAGGAATTCCCGGCCTACGATCCGCGCGGCATCCAGGGCATGGGCCTGACTTACGCCACGTCGAACCGCGGTGCCTGCCACCTCAGGAGCTATACGGTGGCCTCCGAGATCCTCGGTATCCCGGAGAAGACGGATCCGCATGCGGCGGAAGGCAAGGCCGGCTTGGTCAAGGCTTTCCAGGACGCCACGGCGGCCGTCGATTCGACGGGGACCTGCGTGTTCACCACCTTCGCACTGTCCATGGACGACATCGCGCCTCAGGTCGATGCCGCCTGTGACGGCGACTGGTCGGTCGAACACATGATGGAGGTCGGCGAGCGTATCTGGAACATGGAGCGCAAATACAACATGGAAGCCGGCTTCACGGGAGCCGACGACACGTTGCCGAAGCGCCTCCTCAAGGATGCCGCCAAGACTGGTCCCGCCGAGGGTTTGACCAGCAAACTCGACGAGATGCTGCCGGAGTATTACGAACTCCGTGGCTGGGACGCCAACGGCGTGCCGAAGGAAGAGACGCTGGCCAAATACGGCGTCTAGTTCTCATAGGTCACGGCCGGCGGAGCGGGAAGGGGGTTCCTTCCTTCCGCCGGCCTTTTCTTGACGGGAGCATGACATGACTTACGTGATCGTCGGCGCCGGTCCGGCCGGCGTGGCGGCCGCCGACATTCTCCGCGAGACTGATGCGTCGTGCGATATCGTGTTGGTCAGCGGCGAGCCGGAACCGCCCTATTCGCGCATGGCCATCCCCTACTACCTCGAAGAGAACATCGCCGAAGAGGGCACCTACCTGCGGATCGACCCGAACCACTATGAGGACCGGAACATCCGCTACCTGCAGGGGCGGGCCCGATCAGTCGACGTCGAAGGTGGAACGCTCGAACTGGAGGGAGCCGACGACCTCGCGTTCACCAAGCTTCTTGTCGCCACCGGCGCCAGCCCGATCAAACCGCCGGTGTCGGGTCTCGATCTCCAGGGGGTCCATCACTGCTGGACCCTGGAGGATATCCGCAACATCAAGGGGCTCGCCTCCGAGGGCGCCGACGTCGTACTGGTCGGTGCCGGGTTCATCGGCTGCATCATTCTGGAGTCGCTCGTCAAACGCGGCGTCAACCTGACCGTCGTCGAAGCGGAGAGCAGGATGGTCCCGCGCATGATGAGCGACATGGGCGGTGCAATGATCAAAAAGTGGTGCGAAAACAAAGGTGTGCGGGTTTTCACCTCGACCCGTGTCAATGCCATCGAGGAAGCGGGCGACGGATTGAGCGTCGCCTTGGACAATGGCGAGACGGTGCCCGCCAAACTGGTCGTCGTCGCCGCCGGGGTCAAATCGAATACGGACTTCCTCGAGGGCAGCGGCGTCGAACTCGACAACGGTATTGTCGTCGATGACCACCTTAAATCTTCGGTCGACACCATCTACGCGACCGGGGACTGCGCGCGCGGCCCCGATTTCATGGGCGGTTGGGACGTTCACGCCGTGCAGCCGACGGCGACGGAACACGGCCGTGTTGCTGCGCTTAACATGACCGGCGGCGATTTCACTTATCAGGGCAGCCTATCGATGAACGTACTCGACACGGCCGGCCTGATCTCCACCTCCTTCGGCCGTTGGGACGGTGTCGAGGGCGGCGACATGGTCGAATCGGCTGACGAGGAGAAGTTCCGCTATACGCGCCTGGTTTTCGACGGTGACCGCCTGGTCGGATCACTAACCCTGGGGCGGACTGATTTCGTCGGCGTCTTGCGCGGCTTGATCCAGGCGCGCATTCATCTGGGTTCGTGGAAGGATAAACTGATGAAGGACCCGGGACGCGTTTTCGAGGCTTATGTGGGATGCACGCGAATACCATGAAGATCGACGTTAAACTCTTTGCCCTGCTGGGCAAGTATCTGCCGGAAGGGACAAAAGGCAACGAAGCCGAGTTCGACGTCGAAGATGGCGTCTCGGTAACAGATGTACTCGCCGCCCTCGAGGTGCCGCCGGAACAGTGCCACCTCGTCCTGGTCAACGGGATCTATTTGGCGTCCAGCGAACGCGATGGCCGCACACTGACGGAGGGCGATGCCTTGGCCGTGTGGCCGCCGGTTGCCGGTGGTTAATCCCGATGAACGGCCCGACCGTCTTCGAAAAGGAAATGGGGCTCGACCACGCCGAGTTCCACCGCACCATTGCCAACGCACTTGGTACCGACGCTTTCGAGCGGCGTGACGATGGCGTAACCCTGACCGAAGCCGGCCGCAGGCTGGAAATCACACTCGGGCCGGAAGGTGAGCGCAAGATCGCTCTGCTGAGAATACCCGTTACCCGGGTGACATTGACGTTCTCCGGATATTCGGAGGACGAAATTGACGCCGCCGTCAAACGGTTCGACATGACCTTCAAGAAGGGTGGCGGTTGAATTCTCGATGCCTTAGAGAACGTCTAAGTATTGGTCGTTCCGTTTTTTTACGCCCGATGTGGTTTTTGTTTCGCCGGGGCAGTGAAATCTCCAAGTTGCGGTTGCGCACATTACAAAAGGGGCTGTCCTAGCTAAGCGAGATGCTTGGGCTAGGATTGCAGGATGTATGCGAGAAGAAGCCGGCTCAGTGGTTGGAAGCGTGATCGTTTGATGGAGCACTTTGTGGCGGCGACG
>Ga0056114_1001139_pt1 | contig 11470 bp, 6 predicted proteins | sample WorMetHERISLAND1_FD_77005 | JGI IMG/M metagenome (GOLD analysis project Ga0056114, IMG submission 77005) | Marine gutless worms symbiont microbial communities from Max Planck institute for Marine Microbiology, Germany - Olavius loisae HERON... ...
TCTACATGGTAGGAATCTGCCGTTCCTTGTGTATATTCACTGCAATTTTTGTTTAAATCTACGCATCACTCATAGAGATATGGAAGAAAATGTGAGTGGGTGTTTTTTTCTGAACACAGTGTATATGACATGATTATCTACAAATGGGATAATTTTAACTGCCGCAATAGCCTACTGCACATCAGCATTACTTATAATTAAAGTTCTATCTATCGGTCTTAGGCAGTCCCGCGTGCTATTGAAATGCTAATATAAAGTGTGTGTCTGAATTCTGAAACGGTATGCTACAAGGTACGGTTATAATGGACAACTAATATAGGCAATGGTAGCTGTGCTATGGAATATCATCAACAGATACAGAATAAAACGTTTATTAAGCAATACATGTCAATTGGTGCTTAAGCAAGTAGTCACGGCACGCTTTCAATCAAACCGGGAAAAATAACAACGTCTGTATACATATTAGACCGTATTTAAATATCCGTATATAACGTATATCAAAAGACAAACACTACTCAGCTACCGACAGTTTATAAGCCGTTATAAATTATAACAAACTATATACAGCGCTCTTTCTGTGACAGTCAACTGCAATAGGTTATTCAAACACTCAGCGACGACTCATGCAGCGTACCAGTGGCGATGGCGAGTAACAGATTCCGTAAAAAAGTGGCGTTTGCCCTCTTCGCGCGCTCATTTTTCGTCAATTCACTCCACCGTTCCTTTACCAATTCCATCTGCTCTGTTTTCCCGAATTTGCTCTTACGATATGATACAAAGAAGAGTTTAACGTAGACTAAAAAGCTGAGTGATCAGCTTAATCTAGCACATAACGTATCCAAAAAATATGAAAAAGAAGAAACTAAAACAAACAAACGCCAGTGCACCTTTAATTCAGTACAGGTTAAGATCCACGAAGGCAGTCAGGAAGGAATAAGAGTGACTATGGAGGAAAGCATTTGTGAAAGAGATGAGTTTTAAGTCTGGAGTGAAATGTAGAGGCAGTGATTAGGTGATGAGAGCGAAGGTGGTGACTGTGATGAGGTGATACGCGCAGGATGAGGTGAACCAGGAGGACAGTGAACAGAATGAGGTTGACGGAATGAAGAAGGGTGATTCCACAGGTGAGGTGATGCGTATGTGAAAGAGCGGTTGGTGATTTGTAATGAGGAAGATTCGGATGGTCGAGCTAGGGTGACAACAGATGAGGCAGAACAGAGCAGACCAGAACATCTCGGTAACACCATGCCGATTTTCAATTTTAGTCAGGGCGTAACATAATGACAACATTATTGACTGTAGTATTTTTCAGCAATTATTACGCTATTTTCGGCCACCGCCCTCCTCCCCAGATCCGCCACTGGTTGAACAAGAAAGCCCAGATATCGCTGACACACCCGCGCGATGCTCCTGCATGCAAATGTGTCGCAGATTACCTGTGAACAGCAAGGCTTCTATATATAATTCGTAGATAGTAGCGCACGCTAAAACTTAAGATATGCTCTCGAGATGACCTGCACGATCTGAGAGACTGCGATTATCCGCTATAACAGAATAGCGCATTGAAAGCGAAAGGAAATTAATTTGCTATCTGCTCCTATCTCGAGTTGCCGTGCAAGACGGACAGACGGACGGAGGGGGAGGGGGCAATGTTTAATGCGACCGAGACCGACGGCGCTGCGCTAGTGTTGATCGCAAGTGACGGCTAGCGAGATCAACAGACCGTCGTCCAAGTTATTGATCACACCTTAGTCAAACCAGGCGTAAAGCTCAGCAAATGTTCAAACTTCTGTATTCCTACTATACTTAAGGCCCTCGTTTTTATGTTATACACTGCATGTTAACATATTGTAAGCATTTGTGATTGTCACGTGAAATTAAACCTTTTACTTACTTACTTACTTTACTTGCTTACTAAGGGTGATCCCGTCGGGATTTTTTAACGCCAGTTAGTCTCAGAAAACTAGAATGTTGGTGCTATATTTTGACAATAATTTAAGCCATTTTGATACAATATCGTTGTGTGACGGACAGACAGATGGACGGACAGAAAGACACATTTCAACAGCAGAGCATCGCGCGGGTAAAAACCAAAGCACTCAGTTTTTTACTAGTGATGCGCTTAAACACAGTCAATAGTAATAAATACAATACTGCTAAATATATTTTCTAATGCCGATTTCTGAAAACATCATAAAATTTTGATAAAACAGTGCTACTGTTTTCAGCTTTCGTCACAGGCCTGCATTAAAAATGTAGGCTTAACTACAGATAAACTCTGCACGCACGAACATGTCAACTAGAACACTTCATTAAATAGCTATATCAAACACGTTTCATTGAAAATGTGCGACTTATCGATAACCAGTTAGTCGTCGAGCGCAAAATTTCAAACAGTCTGATCGTTTTACTACCGAATAACACAGTCTAATTTCTGATGCCGACCCATCACTACACATCTATCAAAGTACTCGCGCCAAGCCATTCCGGATAAATGTCGACAACACAGCAAATCTAGCAACGCGAACAGCACTCGTTTATAGCAAGATATAATACCGTCTGCCGTACGTACCGGAAAAAACTTCTGAAGTGGAAGTAACGCATTTACGTATTGTAAAAATTCACGCACGCATACACTCAAAGTCAAAACGCACACAAGCACACACACAGTCTGTTAAACGCTACAACTTCTAATAATCATTTGCCACAGCCGTGATCCACAATGCGATACGAATCCGATACAAGTATAATTTTCTCACGATAGTTCCTTAATGTAAGTATCGGAACACGCCGATTCGCGGTATCGGTTCATTTTGTTCGACTCACCCGTTGCCATGCAGTTTTCTTGCAAAATCAGTCGTATCTTACAGATATTTGACTATCGGTTTACAAGCGTCTGTTTTATCAAAATGTAGTATCGAATCGTTTTTCTCTGATTAGTGATGCACCACGACGATTTATTCTCCACGCCGATATTTCAAACCGAACTGTATGGTAATCGTATCGCATTGTGGCGCGCGTCAATTGCTCTTTGCTGTAATTACAAACACTTCGTTTTCAAGTGACACTGCTAATGGCCCTTTGACACAGTGACAAGATCTCACAGCTGGTCTAATGGGATACCATAAGTAACAACGTTATAGGGGTTTCACCGTAATGCACTTGGTCAGGCCTGTGCTAGCCATAGTAGGTTCTTACTAAAGTAAGCTTATACTTGTACACAGTACTGAACCCTTTGATGCCCACTGTTGCCATATGGGTACACCTATAAAGCATCCTGTGCCAGACCGGGTTAAGCCGTCATTTGTAATTTTTGACATCCGGGCACTCTGACGTTCAACCCTAAGCGTCAGAGTGCCCGGATGTCAAACATTACAAATAGCGTCTGTCCGCTGTTGCTGCAGTCGATTTTGCGCTGTAGTGTATATATAGCTGTAGTGCTGTACCCATATGGCAAGTTGGCAACAGTGGGCGTCAAAGGGAACAAGCATCCGGTACTCGTCTGAAATCGGAAATTCATTAGGCAGGAAAACATAAACAATATGAACATTTCCAGTACACGTACACGTATACAGATAGCGCCACACTGAGCAACTGGACGGCATTTAAGTCGCTTTCTGCTTTCATCCGTTATACGTGACGTAAAAGCAGGATCGAATGACTTCGTAGCATTACGGACACACCAAAAACATTTAATGAAGACGTTAAAATAAATAATTGAAATCTGCAAGCCTGATTAAATAAAAATAAGTGTGACAAATAAACGTGCAATTATTAAAATGTTTATATTCTATGCACAGTTAAGAAGTACTCGAGTGGTAAAATTACTGGACTGTAATTCTGTATAGTCGAGTAACTCGATCGATTACTCGAACAGTCTGCATTTAAGATTGGTATAGGCCGCAACCCACACAGGCGAACTAGTTGGAAACTAGTTGGAAACCCGGGTTGCGAACTAGTTGCGAACTAGTTTCCAACTAGTTCGCCTGTGTGAGTTGCGGCCTTATATGGAACATGCAGGAAACACGCCAGCTCAACAAGATGGCTTCTAGTGCTGCACGAACAGTGACGTTTAATATGCAATACGTTACGACAATAGTGAAATCCGGAATTGTATTACGGATGTTGTCATTCTGCGCAGCACCAAAAAAACAACGCCGGCCAGCAATGGCAAACAGATCGCGCGTCCGCTGTTGCTGCAGTCAATTTTGCGCGTGACGTTGGCCAAGCGTCAGGTTTCTAGTTGGTGTACGTTAAACAATCGGCATCGGACAGTGGTCGAGCGACAGTCAGCGACGTGTTTGCCGCAGCAGTGAGCATTCGTCACGTCGTCCGTCGATTTGTCGCATCTCACCAGTTGGCGATAGAACCATGTCGACATTGTTTACTGAACGCTCTCGGCGGAACCTTGCTGAAAAGTTCAATAAATTCTAAAATTTCTATACCCCAACTGCATTTATGCCCGTTGACCACCCTGCCACCCACTGCGGCAATCGCGTCGGAATTTTTGTAAAGATGTTCATTTGTGTGAAGGCTAAGATGACTAAGACGACTGGTTTATCATTCCGCCGGTGAAAGAATGTCGGCAATATGTTTAGCCGTTTTTACACAATACCGGAGTATGACACAGACAAATCGACAGACCGACGAATGGACGACGGACGGACTTAGAGACGGACGTGCTATGCCAATATCACGCTCTGCATAGCTGCGCATGCGGGCGCGCGATAAACATGCTATACGCTCTTCTTTGGTCCGATCAGACTGGCATATCAGCGAGGAAGTATACACCTTAGTCTACAGTTCGACGTTCGACCAAACTCCTGGTCAACCTCCATTAACTTACCATATGACTTGTGATTGCTGTTGAACGCTTGGCGTTTGAAAGCTTTTGCGACTCTGTAGTAATTAACACTTTGACGCCCACTGTTGCCATATGGGTAGAGCCATAAAGCATCCTGTGCTAGACCGGGTTAAGGCGTCATTTGTAATTTTGACACCCGGGCACTCTGACGCTCAGCTTTGGCAACAGCGGGCGTCAAAGGGTTGTACATAACAGCCAATCGATGAACTATTTCACCGCTCAACTTTGTATATTGGTCCCATCATTCTAGGATTATCTGGGGAGAAGGTACATACGTCTTTTGATTTCGTTTCGTGACAGAGCATTGCGCAATTCCATTTATTTGGATCGCATCAAGCCGATCTCTGTCCATACTGGATCATTCCAATCACGATTTAGAATGTGACCAAGTGTTAACGCTGTAGCGGCACGGAAAACCCGGCGCAGTCTACTCGTGTATGGTATACGCCACTCACCCTCTCTGGGCCGTCCGCCATCCGCGTTGATACCGACAATACTGCCTTCAAACCCTTCGTATAAACGCCAGCGTTATAGACCTCGCTCAATAAACGAACACTATTTGAAAACATTAAACAACGTAATACCGATTCGTCGGAAGTTCTGTGTCTGCCAGATTTCAAACAAGAAGTGGAATGGACTAGGAGCAACAAACGTACCCGTGGCGGTATATGGCATGTGGTTTAGGTGAAGGTTGGACGAAGTTACCACCACCCCACGTGGACTGGTCTGGGCGATTTTTTCGCAATATCACAATAATTTGTCGCGAACAAACCAACTACGGTGTTTCGACCACGGAAGTGACGCGAAAATAATTACGAGTTGTTCAACACTTTGACGCCCACTGTTGCCACACGGGTACAGCTATAAAGCATCCTGTGCCAGACCGGGTTAAGCAGTCATTTGTAATCATCCCGGCACAACCCTAAGCGTCAGAGTGCCCCGATGTCAAAAATTACAAATTACAGCTTAACCCAGTCTGGCACAGGATGCTTTATACCCATATGGCAACGGTGGACATCAAAGGGTAAACGTAACGTAATTCGTGGTACTTTGGTAGTTTAATGGACGAATGACGAGCTCTCAGTACGTGACGTCATGCAGAGGAGGAGGTCACGTGGCACGTAGGAAGACTGGCGATTGGTTGGCTCGACGGCGACAGGAAACAGTTTGTCCGTTGCCGACCACGGGATGTCGGCGAGGAAGCTGGTGGGAGTGGGACCGATCGTCAGAGGAGAGTCAGGAACGCCGTCACTGCCGTAGCCCAGTGAAGAGCTGGTCGAAGGAGTGTCTGGAAGAGCTGTGGCAGCGGCAGCGTCGTCGTCGTCGTCGACGTCGTTCCACCAGTTCCACCAGTCAGCACCGGTTAAGTCTTCTACGCACACATCACCACACATCAGAGGATACAGGCGCAGCGTGGCCCCGTGCTGCGTCTTGCACGCGACACATGGCAGTCTGTAGTTTATCAGTTAATCAGTTCGTTTTTATAGTGGCCTAAGTAATATAAAACTACTGTTAGGTCCACTGCAGTGCTACGAGAAAGATCGCTGGAACACAAATGTTTTCAGATAGCGCCGAAAAGGGCTGTAACGACTTTATGGAGACGAGACTGCCGTAGGTAGGGTCCATCTTACCAAATTACACATCTACTGTGGCAGGAAAGCACATACACTACAGCACATTGGCTGGGGTTGATGGCCACGATGCACCTGAATTGATAGACAGACAACACATAAAGAGTTATACAGTTGTGACCATCAGACTGACCTGACCCGCATCACAAAAACTTCAACTAGATGTCGCAAACACGATACACGATATGTAATTCAACGAGGGAGGCTTAGTCTACCCCAGGTAAGCGGAAAATGAGAATACAAAGAAACAAAAGCAGAAACCGACGAAAAGTAAGTCTGGTCTGAGTGCAGTTCCGCGAAAAGGCAGTCCTGATTGGACTGGCAGGCAATGGTTTGTGGGACAGATAAGTCAGGAGTGAATGAATGAGGGAATGATGGACTGTGACAATGAAGACAGAAACCGAAATTGAGACCGTGCAGAGAGATGATATGACGATGTCCATGTTGTGCGCTATGTCAAGCTCTCTGTCTGTCCTAACACAATATAGCGCACCTGCTGTCATGTCCATGTCTGGCACGCTGAACGTGGGAGAAAAAGCGTCGTCGTCTTGCAAGTTCAAAGAGCTGATGACAATGTTCTCGCCATTGTTACGGTTGCTGTTGTTGTTACAGAACGCCAAACCGTCTGCTTCGCTGTCTTCTTTCTTCTCTGAAACCAGCCACAGCCACGTTCAGTAGACATAATCAAACATTCCTCGCATAAGTCGAATTTGACGAGAAAAATAACGCAACATTTAACGCGCGATTTATTAGCCGACGCCGACCGTAGTAACGGTCACACCTATGCTCCAGTGTTGCGTCCGTCTGTTGTCTGTGACGTATGTATTGTGGCTAAACGGTGCCTCCTAGCGCAAAAGTTACTATTGACAGCCTACAGGAAGTCGTATATGAGGAATCGATTGCTACCAAAATGAATGACCTTGACCTTTTCATAGAGGTCATTTAAGGTCATGTCAACCATAGCGTTACATTGGTCATTGAATATCTCGGAAACCGTTAGAGATAGAGGCTTGGTTCCAAAGGACCACCATAGGAAATGGCCCACGGGGGAATCGAATGGTCGTGACCCTGAAATGTCAAGACCCCAATATGCTTAAAGCCCAATATCTCGAAAACAGCAATTAACAATCGCTCATTACTATAGATAGTCTGCTGTGAGGCAGTACGGTCGGCTAACCTAGCGACAGCTTGGCTTCTTGATTTTAGATTTAGCGTGCCTTAGCGTGCCATGCACGCTTCGAGCGATTGAAAATATGCCACTGAATATCTGCAAATTGGCAAATTATCATCAAATTATTGGCAAAGAAATAAACGGCCATTGAGATGAAGCTGGCTGACCTGTGAAGGCGGGAAGTGAGTCGAGTATGTCGTTGAGGTCAGCTATCGACGGTGTTACACTAAACTCGTCCTCGTCTGACGCTAACACTGCAGCCATCGACCCGTCACTGAATACAACAAGAACACCAGCTATCGCAAACAGAACTGCTACATCACTATCTTGTATAAGTCCTAATTGAGTTACTTGCTCTTTATACGCGATGTGTATTTAGCAGTAAGCTAGTGATCTGACAGGATGTCAAAACACTTGGTAGAACTGCGTTAACTTACATGGCATGTGTTTTCCCATAAGTCATGGGTTTTCCCGTAGAACCTTCCCCACCTACTAACATGGAAACCATCCAACCCTCGTGCCAAACAGCATCGCAATTGGTTGAGCCGTTTATCCAGAGTGCACGAACGTCGACATCCAACTAACCAACAACTAACAACACGAGTATCGATCGTATCAACTGCAATAAATAACATCAACAACATAAGGTTAACGTAGAAGATTGCACAAATACATTGGAGGTTTGCCGATGATGGTTTGTCTTTTATGAGTAATACTAACATCAAGTTGTAGGCTCTTCGGCGACGAAGCACAGTGTGTCTACGGGTTAATCACAACACGGTCTGCGAGATGCCAATGAACGCATTGAGTATCAACTCCTATCACTCACCGACAAAGTCACCTCATCACAGTCACCACCTTCGCTCTCATCACCTATCAATCTCTCGACCTTTCACTCCAGACTTAAAACTCATCTCTTTCGCAAATCCTTTCCTCCAAAGTCACCCTTATTCCTTACTGACTGCCTTCACCGACCTTAACCTGTATACCGAACTAAATGGGCACTGGCGTTTGTTTGTTTTAGTTTCTTTTTATACTCTTTTGTTTCTGGCTACGTGTGCTAGATTAAGCCGATCACACTCAGCTTGTGATTCTACGTTAAACTCTCCTATCGTATCGTATCGTCTCGTATCTGTGTGACTGAGAGACATGAAACTGTACGAACACGTGCTGAGTTGACTGAACGCTGAGCGGGATGTCATCGTCGTCGACTGTCTTCATCTGCCGCTGAACCTGCTGCTGTTGGTGGTGAATGACTGACTGGTCGGTTGAGACTGGCACGCCGCCGTCCGCATACGTCACGTCAGTCAGACGTAAGGTCCCTCGGCCGCCAGCACCAGCCTGCTGGAGCTCTGACAGCTGAGCGGCGGGTGATGCCAGCCGGTCGGTGGATGGATCAGGCCGGTGTACTGGGTCGCCGGCCTGCGCCTCGATCAGCGCCCGTCGAGACTGCTCCAGCTGACGTCTCAGCTCGTAGATCAGCATCTGCTGCTGGCGACAAAGCGTCACCTGACTCCACACGTCCTCGCGACCTTCACGACCTTGAACTCGCTGACCTTGACCTTGCACGCCAGACTCCTGCGGCCGACCGACCAGCTGACTTGGCTGCCTCTGTTCTTCGTGGCCTTGACCTTTCTGACCCAAATGTTGACCCAGCACCAATGGTTTACCAGCTGCCGAAGAAGTCATTATACGACTGACAGTCGGCGTGCCGCACACAGGAGTAGCGCAACTCATTACAGTTCTGGTTAATGCCGAAGGGGGTTGCATGTTCACTGTTTGGTTTAGCTGCGGTGGTAACGTGGCCGCAACTGGACTACACAGTGTTCTTGCTATTGCCGTCAAGACGTCTGAGGTCGGAGCCCTTGGAAACGGTCCATCGCTGACCGGTGGGTTGGCTACTAGAGCAGGCGACGTACTACACTGAGACGGTATGGCTGATGATTTGGCTGGGCTGACGGCGAGTTCGGCGCTGCGCTGCCTCTGAGCGGCACGAATGCTGAGAATGCGGGCGACAATCGCTTGGCTTTGACTGAGGCTTGCCCGTGCCTCGCTCGGAGTCGTCGTCGTAACTGGCAGGGAAGACTTCGGCGTCGAAGACGAGACCACGACAGGCGGCGGAACGACCAGCTGTCTCGGTACGGTGGAACACTGGACGACCGCTGTCGACCTGGAAGTCAGTGTGTGGCTTGGTAAGACGTACGGCCAGCTGGCGACGCAGTGGAACGACGCATCGACGTTGTTCTGCTGTAGACGACGAATGAGGTTCGGTTTAGGTCCGCCCGTCGGCAGGCGTCGCCGCCGACACTCGTCTCTCAGCGCGGCGACTGTCATCAGTTCCAGACGGTTCACAGGCGGCCCAGTCCGCGCCCCGGCGCTCGCCTCGTCCGCCGCCGCCGAAGTCTTCTGTCGTGCGGACCGCGAGCTGGCTAGCAGCGGCGCCGACGTCGACGCGTTGGCCGTCAGCGGAACTCGACGTCCGGGTGTGTTCCCTCCACCGATCACACCCGGCCAAACCACTGGACGCACCATCGGCGCTCGAATGCCGCCTGACAGTGGCGGACCGCTAGTCCCAGCCGGCGGTAAAAGGTTCGACCGTGCTAAAGGACCACAAGAAGGCATCTGCCGACTGACGGCGCCTGCGCAGAACATGGACAGCGGCAGCGACTGGACGACCGGCGACCGGTGCGAACACGTGACCGCCGGAAATGATGTCACTAGCGGGGCGACGTCGCGTCGCAACAGTGACGTCATGCTTCCGAGCAGTTTCTGCATGATGAGCAGTCCTTGCTGCTGCTGCTGCTGCTGGTCCAGTTGATTCTGATCGCGATTCGCGCCGCGGCTCCGCTTGGATGATTTCCTCACCCTGGGTGGTCTCTTGCGCGCAGTGGGTCGTCTCTGAGCGGCCGTGACTGGCGCCACGTTGATCTGCTTTGTCGTGGCGGTCGTCGTTGATATCTGCTCGGGCCAGATCTTCGCGGCGACGTCGGTCTCGTGGCCTTGTCTCTCGGCGAACAGGGTAGACACGGGCGGTAGAGTGTCGTCGCAGTGGCTAGTCGAGCCCGCCGACGTCGAATAACTTCCGTCGTTTGTCGTCGTCGTCGTCGTCTTAACGCCGTCGCCGACGCAGCTTACGACAGTGTTACACGAGTCGTAATGCAGCGCAGTGCGTCGGCGACTCACTGATGTCGTTGAGCTGTTGCCTAGCGACGTCGTCGTGACGTCACTTCCGCCGGAAGTCGGATGTCCCGCGTCTGCAACATTTAGCCACAAAGTGGTATCAGCTGACTGACACGATTTCATTAGCAAATGAAAACCACTAAGGTCGACTGAATCAATTACCAGCAGAAAATGCGAAATTTCAATTTAAAACAGTAAACTAAATTATATCTACCTCTGTTTTAATCAGTAATTTAGTTCTTCTGCCTTTATGCAGGCTAATAACATATTGTCCGGTTGGTCAACGTGACATTAAGCTTTCTATGTATACGCTCATTTATTGTAAAAAAGTACACCAAGAAAAACTGTGGGATAAGCACATATATAGGCCTCATATCTTTCTAAGAGTGACGAGCTATAACTGGAGCTCGCAGATAAGGATTCAACAACGGTGATGGTGGCAGCAGGGTTTTTACCCGCGCGACGCTATGCTAGCGCCGGTTATAGAGATCGTAACGTGTCTGTCTGTCTGCCCGTCCGTCCGTCACGCGCCGGTATTGTGTCAAAACGAAGAAAGCTAGCGGCATGATTTCTTCACCATCTGGTAGCCCCAAGACTCTAGTTTTCCGACGCCAAATTTCATCA
>Ga0056114_1001140_pt1 | contig 11469 bp, 6 predicted proteins | sample WorMetHERISLAND1_FD_77005 | JGI IMG/M metagenome (GOLD analysis project Ga0056114, IMG submission 77005) | Marine gutless worms symbiont microbial communities from Max Planck institute for Marine Microbiology, Germany - Olavius loisae HERON... ...
CATGTTGGATATGACATGACGTCAGCAATGACGTCATTTGCTCAGTAAGCAACCTTAGAAGTTAAAGTTCTAGTGAAACGTAAAATTTCGCTAGGTGGTCGCGCTTAGTATGGCATAACTTTGACAAAGTTGGAGATATTTGAATTTGTACTCCAGTATAGAAATGATCGCATAATAAGTGTGTAAAAATTGATTAAAAATTCCCAACCATTTGGGAAAAAATTTCAGAAAACCGCAGGGGGGGGATTTTTTTGACTCACACTGTATATTCTAAATTACAATATGGGCACAGAAGCACTTCGCTTACGCCCAAAACATCCGCTATGTTGTCACGTTAAGATGTGTGGTGTGATAACGGAAATCGGTACACATCAAAACCAACATTGCCGAGCTAAAGACTGCCTTGCTATAGATATGAAATGATTTGCCACAAGATTTCATTGATAATGCAATATATTATACGATAAAAATTGTGCTCAATTACAAAATTTTGCGATGCTACGCTTAGTCGTTTTGCAGGCGTTATCGGGCATTCCAGTTTTGCAGTTTGTTTAAGATGATGCTATTTATTTCTACACCGTGTTTCAAAAAATAGCACCCCTTTCTTTTAACAATACAGTACCTAAGTCAAATGTTGACCAATTTTAATATTTGGTGGGGAATGTACCTGATTCTATTTGCAACCAAACCATGTGCAACATGTGAGGTTAATGCTCATTGAGCAATGCTACTTAGTTTTACAATGAGGTTAAATATTTTTCCATTTCAACGCTGCAACAATTGAAATGTTCATCGCGAATCACGCATGCTTTGTGATGACAATTAAGTTACTTCTATCAAATTTTGCATTTTTGCATCAAATTACTTGAATGACAGGTCTTTGCTAATGTCACGGCGAAGTGGTATTCTCTTGTTTAATTCGAGGGGCACTTGCACACGTTGCCACAGCAGACGATGCTTTAACGTAAACATGGGTTTCACTGACGACGATCGAATTCTGATAGAAAATCTGTACATTTTTAAAGGTACCGTTATGGTGCAAAGTAACTTATTAAAGATTTTCTACATAAAGGTTGGGCTTTAAGCTCACTGAACAAATTACTGAATTATTTAAATATTTTGTCCGCTTGTTTTGCATCGTTCTTCCTTGCATTGCATGACGTAATTGCTTAAAAAAGCGTTTCAGATATCATATCTATGCATATGTTACACCATATAATGAAAGGAATACACCAGTGTGTTGCAAATAAATCAGGTACATTCCAACCAAATATCATTGAAATTGGTCAACATTTGACTTAGTTATTGTTAAAATAAAAAAGGGTGCTATTTTTTTTTAAAAACACAGTTTCAAAATATCTTTGCTTTGTAAACCGTTAGTATAGATGGATACTTCGCACACTGTACTAGTAATAATTACAAGAAACGTTTGATGACAGGAAGTTCCAATACCAAGACCAAGACGAAGACACTCAGCCCCAAGACCACAAAGGCATTAAATGTCAAGACATAATCTACGTCAGTAAGCTTCTAGATTTTCAAGACCAGTGACTGACACTTTTTGCTCCTATATGCACCTGTTTACAATTTGTCAGGTAATGTAATTCTAATACTTCCTTTGTTAATTTTACTGTTATTCTGAAAAAGTAAGACAATATTAGGCTAGATAGTTACATTTTCCATCATACACCACAATAACAGAAGATGTCATCAGTCAATTTGCACGTTTTGGACACAAAATTTTCAGTTGATTTGTGATGACTGCCTGAGAACTAGAGTAAATTATAATAAAATAAATGCGACATATTCAGGCAACAGGAGACTAAATGCATAAACAGTTCCTTCTGCCAATCACATTATTATATACAGCAAATACTGACTAATCATGCTATATATACTATATCATTATATTCATTGGATTGGATTGAGCAATGTGTTACGTCCCGCCAACACAGTATAGGTTATATGGGAGACGGTTTTTATAGGTCAAAAAACCCAACCAACAGTATTAAAGTAGTGAAGGAAAATCTACAAAGGAAAACAACCCAGAGAACAAAGAAAACACAAAATACATATATGCATACACACACAAAATAGTAGACAAATATAGCATACAAGTATAACACAGCAAGTCCCCTAGTCTACAATAATATAGGGTGACTAGGGGACAGCTTCCACAGAAGGCAGGGTTGCCAGGCTTGAACAGTGGTGGGGCTGCCGCCGCAGTACCCCCATTATATTCACACAATTATCTTCCATTTAGTACTTCTGCTGACTGGGCAACAGAAAGGGCACCTAAAGGGTAACACAAAGCTATACGGCCCAGGTGCCTGAAACAATCTTGTGGCCATGTGGGAGGTACATTGTCCATCTCATGTAGCAGATGGCTACAAAGAAATCTGATTCACTTTTCTCAGAATATCCTCTAACCTGAAAAAACTGGAACAGTAAAACAAAAGAACAAAAATGAGTAATAGAACATTAGAGCTAGCAGTTACGTACTAAGTCTTCGTTGCATAATAACATTACATAATGGAACGCTGTCACAGATGTCACAGGTTACCTAGACTAGATTAGACTGAATAACTCATAATGCATAATATGTATGTGAAGCCACGCTACTATGTAAGGCACATTAATAACGGCAACTGGAATACATCAGCAACAGCAGAATTCGCATAGAACACTTGCGATACTGTATGAAGAAATGCCGACCAAAGCCTATGTCATCAGTCATCACAAAGTAGCTAGATGGTCCGCGGGAAAGCTAAAGCTGATGTGTTCAATTGGATCAGATCGGTGAGATGAGGTGATGTGCCGACGAGCACACCGCGGGCACGGAACCAGCTTCGTCTTGCAGAGTGCATGGTACACCGCCTTGCATGTCTCACACTGGTTAACCATCATCATCATAATCTTTAATAAAAACTGATTGGCAAGATGCAATCATACAATAACACAAAATGGTAAGGTAAAGCTAGTAAATGTCTTTGTAGAGCATTCTATTTATGTAATTTTTACAATCAGTCTTAGCTGTTAGTGAAAAAGAGTGCAAACGTGGTCGAAGATTGTCTTTATGATCGATTTTATCAGGTAAAAGTTTGTACAAAACGTGATGCGGATTGTGCCGAATGCTTGTAAATAAGTTGTCGTTCAACACAAATAACGGCTGTCAGGAATGTAATTATTCTGCTTGCCAAGAATGTGCTGCAGCATGTGACACTGTGACAGTGTGCGAAAAGTGCAATAAGCTATTATGGAATAAAAGCAATTTTCAAATTTTCATTCAATTTCTTCACAAGGATTACAGCAGTCGAGTCTTGTCAACCTCAAAAATTATTCACCTAGGCACTCACTGCAACAACTGGAGCACGGAGATCTCGAGTATGAGTTGTGAGCTGTTTTGACCCTTTAAAACCTTACCTGGTCCTGCACCAACTATGAATTTATCTGTCTGTTTGTGTTAATATTTGTATTGAAACTGCTGCTTTTGCCCATGTATGTTTATATTATTACTATTCTATTTACCATACCTATTTGGCTACAAATCAATAAAAGCACTTACTGACTCACTTTGCTACAACGTCACTCCTAGCCGATTTTTCAATAAAACATTTGCCATAACACTGGTAATTAACGTTTACACTTAGTACAGGGTGGAGTTTAGTCAACTGAGTGTTGTAAGTTTCATGTAACTCAGCTCAAACAATATCCGTCTATATGTCTAAGGGTCAATTGCAAGAACGCCGCTCAAATCTCCACTCAGTTGAGTGCCACTCAAGACTTGAGTCTCCACGCAACCAGTTTTCATTGCAAGAAAATGTTGTGCTGTCAAGTTGAGTCTACTTACTTGAGTGGCTGATTTGAGTGACCGACCCAGAAACGATGCTAGTGATTGGTCAGCGACGATGTAAACAATAAACATGTGCAAGTTCGTCTCTGACCGGCTGCTACCATGGAGAAATGGCTGCTATATACGTCCGTGGCTGCTACCATTCAAAAATATGCCGCGGTCCACCTAAAGTAATTTTATTAACGTCAATTACGTCCTAGAAGTTAACACTGATTGAAATACTAATGACAGTACTGTTGTTTATGCTCCCATGAAACTGCACTGTAATTAGTAATTGACATTGTAATGACGAGTGAAAATTCACAGGCGCTTTACTGCATATGATAACTAATTGTGATTGTAACGTTGCCAAACTAAACTTAAAATCACAACAAAAGCTACCAGTTAAATCCACATTAAGATTTCAATATCGCCCATGAAACTGCACTATGGCTAGAGCCATTGGCTTGGATAGTCGGAACGCTTCGTAAATTCACCTCGAATCGTGTAGGATTAGTTCTGGGTTTAGTTAGACGATTTCGAGGCGCATTTGCGTTGTTTAAAATTGTTTTTATTACATTTAATGTAATAAAAACTATTTATCCGTCATTTTATTCAGTTGAGTGGACATTTCAGTGGCCAATTTCGCCACTCAAAATTTGAGTGAACTCATCATAACTTGAGAGTGGATTTTGTGTTCTTGCAACGATTTTCATGCTGAGTAAACTTAAAATGGCCAGTTAAATAGACTCATCTGTTGAGTAGCGTTCTTGCAATCGGCCCTAAGTTTCTAAATTAGACTTTGGGTATATCAATTACCAGCAGTTCCATAAAATATGTTGCATCAGTCGGATATTTTACATATCATTTGGTATTAGACAATTACCTAAACTCTTGTGCTTAAATATACCTCAGCAACACAGCAATGACATATAATACAAACATACTACCGTACTACCAATATCAACAAAATTTTTATATTCTAATTTTAAAAGTTGCTATTTTCAACCTATTTCCACAGTTGAAGTTTATATACGGCCTAAGTCACCCATACTTCCTTGCAAATGCCTTCACCAACTATAAAAGGACGGCAGCAACGATTGCAGTAATGGGAATTGTTGCACTGGTGTTCCATACACACTGACGATAATAGGGCAAAGCCGTTGTGGTGTAAACATATTGATCACTATACATGTAAAACACCAGACAGCAATGGTTCTAAACAGTTACCCTGGTGGTAGTCGTTAGTTCAAACGGGTAGATAACTTTAGGATGGTGACACAATTCACATATAAATCCCTTCTGACTGCAGAGTATACAGCTGTAGACATGATTGGAGCCATAGTCAACAGCCTTCTTTAGACGATGGGCAAAAGTACCGGCGGCAACTTGTGTCAAGTCCTGTAACAACACACACAACAATGCATCAATGTCTGACTCAAAACTGTTCAACGACTGTGGAGCAAGTGAGTGGCCCTTCTTCAACCAAATTTTCACTCACCGACTGCAAATTTCTACTTCAGAACTCATCCCAACTAGCAGTCCTCTTCATTTTTCTGCTTTTGGCCTATCGTCGATGTGTGATAGTTATTAATGTCAACACACATGTGACACATCTGCCAGTAAGCATCAGACATGTTTTGCCATCATCTTCACTGAGACATGGCAGACACTTGTACAGTTCCAAGAATTCAAGATTCAGGTTCGAGAATGGAGTTTCGCTATCGCTGGTCCACAGCTTTGGAACAGTTCACCAACTTTCACGTGTCGTACTCGTACTAACACTGAAATGGCTGAATTCAAATAACCACTGAACTTTACTGATATGGCGGTACATTCGGAACCATGTTTATAGTGTGTAGTGTGCAAATACCTACTTACTGACTTACATCTTTAACGCACATATCTATGACATCTATAACAGCCTGCCACAACGTACTAAACTGTACCATTCGAACTATGCCTGAAAATTACAATACGAGAAATGAAACTGCCTATTAGATGCAAACTGAAATCGAAGTATGCATTAATATCACTAAAGTGTTATTAGTATTGTGAACCACGTACTCTCAATGAATAGACATGTATGGAATCAAGCAGATAGGATTTTCCACCAACTCTTGCCAACAGCTCTTCAGCAACAGGTTGTTTACATGAAAACAAATATGCTTGAAGTGAATTCAACTGTGTCCTTAGCAGCTGCAATCAAATAACAAAGAGAGGTTTGTGGCAACGAAACTCGATCCATTCATTAATACACAATGCACATATAAGACATAACTGATTCTATTTCAACTTCAAGATAAGAAAACACAAAATCACGTCCTTGGCAACATGATACAGCTGCTACTGACACATTACATTGCAGCAAAAATTTTTAATGTGGCCTAAGTAAAGCCGCAAGGACCAAAAAGAAAAACTAAAACAGGAGGATATGGCTGTCTAAATAGAAATGTGATGAGTTCTTGACGGAAAAGTGACAGTGTGCCACATGCCTCTCGCCTATCTCGCACGCCTACCAGGTGGCAGGCTGTTCCACAATCGAGCACCAGCCACAGCAAGCAATCGGTCTCCCAGCAGTTCAACACTGCAACTGGCAGACATCAAGCTAATTGGTGAGTGATGACCACAGACTGTCATCTGGACAGCATGCCACACAAGCTTCACAGATCTGCAGCCAGGTAGTGTGGAGCCGTACCATTCAATAAACGACAGACGACTGTCGCCAGCTTGTATCACATGGACATACTAAATGTGTTATAAGCCCCCCCCCCATTCAAATGTAGTGAACTTTTCAGCAATGCACTGACAACATTTCCAAACAAGCAAGTACAAACATGAGCAGATAAACAAGTGAATATCTGTTTACAGCATTACAATGGAAAAGACAAGAGAACAAAAAACGAGAAAGTGCAAATGTACCATGGCTTCGTGCATTACAGCAACATGCTCGTACAGATGTTCATTGACGTGATCAATGTCTATCAATGGCTCGTCGTTTATGCTGACCAAAAACTCAAAACTCTTCTTGCAAACTGACAACACATGCAATGCATTATCTCCTTACTGACACACCTTTGCTTTTCAAATTCTTCTTAGTGCACAATGCAAAGACAACGTCTCTTAATAACTATAAAATGTAAATTATCAATCAATGTAAATGATGACATATGGCATTTACTTTCTGGTCAGAACAAATCAATAACTTACTGAACTGGCATGACATCAGAAGTTCTAATGTTTAATATGTAACTGAATCTCTCAAACAGTTAACTGTGAATCTGTAAGTGGCGTGCCACAAAATTATGCCTACAGTTAATAGTATGTCTACTTCCAGATACAGATACATCTACTTCCAGATAATAATACAAAGGTCTTACAGCCAATGCGTCAATCCATACTCTCTGATAGCATTATTATCTATTAAGCTTCAGCAAGTTACATTTTGATTGACATCTATGTATTTAAGTCTTTTCAAAAAACAATATGGCTTTACTTTGTATAATGCTACAGTACACAGTGACACAAAAGAAATTTGCTGACAAACAGAAGAAAGAGTTAAAGTGTTAAAATCAGAATGTTAAAACCTTGATACGGCCGAAAGTCCCAGTTGAAGACAATGTATGCAGGAATATAGTGCTCAGAATTCTCATGACACTCGTAGCAGTAATAGTATCCATCAAATACACAGAGTCGCTCCTTCCCATAAACTGAACACAGACCAGTTACCACAGCAGGTCAGCATAAGTCAGTGGACTTTCACGTACAATAACCTATGCTATCGCAATGCATATCAATGGCCTCTGCATCCCAAGAAAAAAGTTCAGAACGGACTTTTTAAATTAAAAATCTCACAACTGAGACCGTTTTCACTGCACAACATTCTCGTAATTTGCACAGATATTGCAGAATGTCTGAAGCACACGTGACCAGTTATTTTCATTTAACTATAAACAATAACATCAAGAAATACATTATGGAAAGACTTCTACTCATTCCAATGGACTCAGGTTGGCATGCTGTGACGATGTCAGGCAGTGCATTTCACGCCGCAGAATGTTGTACAAAGTACGCACACAATACTCACACATGCCGATCGGTCGGGTGCACCCGCGACACTGGTAGCACTGACGACTCAGACCCTTCTCATTGTTGAACATCAGCAAGTTATCTCTGTGGTTCGGCTTCGGCTGCAAACACAGTAATACTTCTCACTGTAAAGAACAGTTTAATGGTGACGAGCTTTGTGTGTTTTTGTCGTCCAGCAGGTCAACATGGTGGAATTTGCAGACAAAATAAAAGTCAGTTCCACATGGTTCAATCAGTCATTTTATTTCAGGCAACAAGGCCCATAAAACGGACAGATAACACGTACAGGAAAATAAGCAAATATGTAAAAGAACCGCAAAGCAGAAAATAATGTCTACGTTAGTAAATACTAGCAGTACATAAATGTGCAACTAATGCACTGGCACAGTTCAGCCATGACTGAGTGAATATACATGCACTATTATGAATAATGATATCAAAACTTTGTAAAACAGTTTCAGTTAAAAAAACCGCCAATTCAGGAAAAACGTTTCATTTTAAAACCATCAGTAACTGGACTAACTTACTGTGTGGTAGCTACGGCTCTGTTATGATGTTATGGTCATTCTCCAGCCACAATGTAAACAATAGTAACTACTATTTACAATCCAATTACATTGCTAAGTTTCTCCAGCAAAAATTCTTTAACGTTATATTTCATGGTTTTCCTTTAGTTAGCTTGCCAAATTTTTTCTCATGGTACACAAACCTAACTGCCAGCTTGTACCACACTAAGATTAATTGTCTCTCTCTAATGTGAAATGCCGTCATCAACCTGTTTCAGATATAATCAATCTGGATGTCGTCATTCAAAACACAAATGCTACACGTATGTATACTGCTGAACTGACAGACCTGCCAACATTTGAAAACCAAAAAGAGTAATCACTCACGACGGAGGCCCGAAGGGCCGACGCTCGAAAGGCTGATAAATCGAAATCCAGCTAGGGGGTGTGGGGGAGCTCTCCCACTGGGGTCCAGGGGACGATGTTTATTATGGTGCAGTTTGAGCTTCACAGATGGCCTCTGGTGAGAGGATTTTTTAAAGACTTATGTATAAAAAATACCAAGTTTTTATTGCTCAAGTCAAATGAAAACAGCTACAACATGTCTGTGTTAGTCTGGTCTACCATATTGAAATGGGACAATGGGTATCGCCAACAGTGGATTTCCGAACAACCGGGAATTTCATGGCGTACTCTGCATGGAATCGCTGAAGGACTCAATGCTTTTTTTGGCTTACATGGCGCCTTTTGTGTTTCAGAATCGCTATCCGCTTCTTCGCATTCCGTTTCTGATTCGCGACCAGACATCATTAATTTGTTCACTTTTAACTTCCTTTAATTTAATTTTTCAAATGAAAGAATGAACGAATCAATCAATCAAAACATGATACCAGAAGTTGTTTTGTTGTTGATATCACGTGGCTACAATCGACGTTCGTCATTGCACGTGGCCAAATAGATATACAGAGGTATGTGGATGCTATTCATGTGACAAAAAGTAACGACTACGTTGAACGGACGGAAAACCAGAATTTCATAAATTCCGCGCAGAATGGCGGAAAAATGGCGGAAATGCAGAATAATGGCTGGCAGGTCTGAACTAATACTAGTGGACAGACAAAACAGCTAAAGTCACAAACTACTGATGGACATAAGACAATATACACCGTGTCTCAAAAAAAGTAGCACATTACATTTAGCTCCATAAGTTCGCTAAATTTTAACCGAATTTAACGCTTTTAAAAGTTTCTTGAAGGTACGATAATGCAGAATAAAGCTGTGAATTAAGTTCTTATAAACTGAACAAGAAGCCAAGCTGTCGCTAGGATAGCCGACCACACTGCCTCGCAGCAGACAATCTAGTAATTAGCGACTTGCTAAACAGCATTTCCAGCTGTTTTCGACATTATTGCGCGCTAAGCATATTGGGGTCACGAGTTTGACCTTTCGGGGTCATGTGACGACATCGGTCACGTGACCATTCGATACCCCATAGGCCATTTCCTACTGGTGGTACTTTGGAACGGAGTCTCTACCTCCAGCTGTGTTTGGGATATCTGGCTCTCAGCACATTGGGGTCACGAGTTTGACCTTTCTGAGTCACGTGACATCATAGAAATTTAATTTAAAAAAATTGTTTTCCAATGCAAGTAATAATGAAGAAACAAACGGGCAAAAAGATGACCAGAGACCTTGTGCAGTTTTTGTGCACGCACAACTGCCAATTTGATACATGTTAATTCGCCAGGTGGCAGCACTTCGGCATGTTAAAAATTAAAACATTGATTACACACCTGTGTTCGCAAATTATCTCTGACTCTGTAGCCGTTGAAATTTTTGCAATCGGTCAACCCTGCACGAAAATATTCCGCAAAGTATGATATTCTAATTTTTTTGCGGCACGGTGTACAGCACAGGAGAGACAAAGAATAACATCTTCTAAACCTCAGATCCTCTTTGTAGATCAGACACCACTGGATCATCACTTGATGTGGACATCTACCAAACCAAAAATAATCATATAAGAGTCTCTGTTATCGCTGAGGGAATGCACGTCAGCGGCACATGATACGGGAGGTTAAGTAAATGAATTATCTGCAGTTGTAGCCTTTGAAAAGTACTGTGACCTTGAAACCCAGGTTAGGGGTCACTCAAAGCCATAGGAAATGACAAAATTCGATAGTGTGTGTGAATCTTCCTGTTCAATACTAACTATGGCTCTATCTTGCACCATATTTAACATCAATTCTTGCCACAAAATACAAATATCATAACTTAGGCACTAATAGGCAGCTGAACTAGAGTGATTACGCCCAAGCCAAGTATTACAAATGTTTCAGAAACAAAAGAATGCTACTGCTAACACTTAATGTATTACAACCGTCTCACACTGACACCTCAAACTCAAATTATTGTATGCAGCATATTAATGCAATAATACTTGGAATTTGAAATACTCTCTATACATATTTACATCAGTATGCGGAGAAGCAGCATCACTGGCTTGTTCTGCAGCATTCACTGGCAGAGTCTGAATAATTTGTTCCACAGTCTGAAATTTCATCGGCGTGACGAGCGACGACGCACTGTAGTTTTTCAGCAATGTTCCGAACGATTCTAAACCATGCGGCAACAACATAAAATATTCACTGAATATTAAATACACACTGGTACAACTGGGTCACTTTTGACATTTGCACTATGCATAAATATTAATAACTCAAAATGCTACTCTTTACAAATTAGTAAATGCATGCAGCTAAAGTACACCACTGCATCACAGTATATGACATAATATGCTGTAATACTACATAATTGTACTCTAGCTTCACACAATTTATTTCCATTGCAAATAGGATCTATTTTTATATAAAAAGTAACTAAGTAAGTGTTGTTGTCAAGACCTTTTTAAAAAACTCGAGACCAAGACCAAGACCTCGGTTCCTTGGTCTCGAGACCAAGACCAAGACCTTCGCACAAAACAGCACTATAAAATTTCACTTCAAGTGTAATAAGTGTATTCATACTCATAGCAGCACATTC
>Ga0056114_1001141_pt1 | contig 11469 bp, 8 predicted proteins | sample WorMetHERISLAND1_FD_77005 | JGI IMG/M metagenome (GOLD analysis project Ga0056114, IMG submission 77005) | Marine gutless worms symbiont microbial communities from Max Planck institute for Marine Microbiology, Germany - Olavius loisae HERON... ...
CAGGAGACATTGGGCTATCAGAAAATAATAGTGCCAAAAATTCCCCCTGGGGGGAGGGGGGCTATTGCCAGCTCAAAGTCTAACAGTATAGAACATTTTATGTCAGACTATACAGCAAACTGGTAGTGAGTGACTTACTTGCGGAGTTTATAGTTATCAGCAACAGCGTCGTCGTCAGCGACATCAGTGAGGTAGTAAATGACGTCATTTCCTGTTGTCGTCACGTGACGTCGCGATGTCGGTCACTCATTAACGGACTGATGACAATCAGACCACGTACGACATAACATTAGAACGATGACAGACTAGACAGAAATTGCGTAATCTTGAACAAATCAGCTATAGAGCTGCGTCGTGTACCGCGGTAGCAACAGTATACAGCGATATTACAGTTGTATACATTTGTACAGTTAAAATAATTATTTTACCTACTCCGCGCAATCAAAAAAAGTCGCGAATTAATATGTCGAAATCACAGAATTTATAAAGTTTCGCATAATTTACAAAATACAGTTTCGTACATGTTGCTGATTATTAGATAGCGGATCAGGGCAATACGCTCGGTGTATCTTGACAACAACAATAACCAGCAGATAACATTTGAAGGAAAGTTTGATGTAATAATAAATATTTTTATTTACCAAACTCGTCAGCAACATACGACGAACAAAACGGTTTGACTAAGTAGCTACGCGCCACAAACACGCGGTCAACTTGTTCATCTGAACGGTCGATAACGGAATAACACACACGTTTCTATTTTAATTTTCATTATCAAACATAACCCTGAAGATGACTGCACTACCGGACGCGCAATCTAAGCTTATTTGCGATAGCTGGCGTTTTGTTACTTCATTTTGTTGAAATCAGGACGCGTAAAAGTTTAGCTTCTCCGGATAGCCGCATTTGCGTATTCTGTTACAATTTTTTTAGACGGATCCACCCTATATCCCCATCTCCATTTCCATTTATTTGTTTCAAAAAACAATACCAGCTAACATGCAATTGCAAACAGCTGAAGAGGACAACTGTCATAAATACACTGACAGTTGCCCGCAAGACAACGACAACACGACAAATTAGCACGATATATACGAGTAAAGGCGCGAAGTTGTATGTGAGATAACTAGAGAAATCTAGACATTATGTAAAGAATTCTATAAATTAACAATTCGTTTGTAGAAAAAAGGGGATCGAGCACTCACAGGATTATATGATGCTCAAACTACTTGTGTGGATGTCCACGAGTAGTGGTAAGGGGTATGTGTAAACGTATCATCACCCAGATCAACAAACACAATACCGAATAGTATTTTGTAGCACTAAAAGAGGTCTACCGGTATATATAAACGACGAGACTCAAGATACTTTAACGATTGCAATATAACATGTTCTTTGGGCCAGGTAGCTGTTTAGTAAAGTAACATTACACAGATTCCAAGGCATCTATATCAGATACATAATTAAATTATTACATTATACGTTATGCATTATAAACCATGGAGAGTAAATGATGGTATCATACTCCAAAATTGGGCGAATTGACCAAAATTGCACGCACTAACAAGTTTATCATGTGCAGTAAATGCATGAATGACGGTACATGTATACAAGCACGCATATGAGCCTGGGTTACTATGTCGGTAACATGAATCGATGAAGACAAGTCACTGGATATAATTACGTCCAGATCACGTATTGACTCAACTACAGGTAAGCTTAGACCGCCAATATGAACATCAGCATAATCATAGTGCCAATAAGCAGTACACAACATTCATTTATAGAAAGAGAGAGACAGCTGTCAGGATTCAGACCACTTAGCGACGACATTTAATTCGGACTGTAGGCGCTGGACATCAACAACATCAAGGATTCTGACATACATTTTTACATCGTCGGCGAAAAAGCGTTGATAAACGAATACTATTGTATTAGTGGTTTAGTACAAGTCAGCACTACATTCTAAGTGCATACTGCTAAACAAAAGATTAATAGATGTGCAAAGCCATGATGCTAACCCAAGCTGCTGTAAGATCTGTCATCTGGAACAGAAGTGTGGGCAACTATTAATATCGTAATCGTAATGAAACTGTGATCTACGAATTTGCGTCAACCTCATCCTGTTCACTCTCTTCCTGATCATCACCTCACCTTGCACATAATCTCATCTTTCTCTCTGTCTTGCCATCTATCACTCCCTCAGTCTTTCACTGTAGGCTTAAAAACCATCTGTTTCACAAATCACTTTCTCCGTAATCTGCTGCCTCTTTTAAGACTCGAACCGGACTCTGCTTATCGTGCTAACGTTCGCGCTATTGGTAGTGTTGCGTCCGTCTGTCGTCAGTCGTCGTCTGTAACGTGATGCATTGTGGCTGAACGGTGCGTCCTAGAGCAAAAGTTACTATTGAGAGCCTGAAGTCGTATATAAGAAATCGATTGGTATACCAAAATAAATGACCTTGACCTTCGTTTAGAGGTCGTATGAAGGTCATGTCAGCAATTGCACTACATTCGATGTTGAATATCTCGGTAACTGTTAGAGATAAAGCCTTGGTTCCAAAGGACCACCAATAGGAAATGGCATATGGGCTATCCAATGGTCACGCACGTGACCGATGACATCACGTGACCCCAAAGGTGCTGTGAGGCAGTACGGTCGGCTATCCTAGCATCAGCTTAGCTTCTTGTTTGTTTTAGTTTTTTCTTTATAATTATATTTTCTGGTCACTTGCTGTAAACTAAGCTCAACACCCTCAGCTTTTTAGCGCAGTTTAAACTATCATATTATCGTATATGTAACGATACTTACGACGGCTGGAGCAGAACTGATCGATACGAAACTCTCTACAGTTACCGTCGTCGTCGTCTCGGAAATTATGATCGCTCAAAGCGTCTGTTTAGCTGCGGACGCTGGCATCGACTGCGCCGGCTGCTGCTGCAGTGAGTCGGTGCAGCCGATGCTGAGGCCCGGCCCGGCACCGACAAAGGCCAACACGGTCGAGTTACCACGACTGCAACGCGTTTTCAATGGACGTCGTCGGCAATATACGACCAACATTGCCGCTCGTCTCTGACGTACGTACTGGTTGACGCTCGGCCGCCTTTGTTACAGCGGCCCACCCATGTCGTGCGATGCAATCGATATTCTGTCCAATTACTTATCTTGCGAACTCGCTGAACAAAAACGGGCTGTGCGTATGTTTGTGTTAATTAATTTTAAAAAAATATTTCATTTAATGCCCGGTTACAGATTTTAAAATACTTTTCTAAACCTCGTGTACGATGTGTACATAGTAAATATATTGATTTTCTGACCACAAAATCGAACAAAACTCAAATTTCGAGAAAGAAAACTAGTATAAAACAAGTAATCCCATTTTGCAAGTATTCTGAAATAACAGTAAATTATTTACGCAAAATAATTTATAGGCAGACCATGTGTCATGTGCACAGGCTGCGGTGACAACAAGGCCTACTTGGTATCTCGCATGTCAGAACTACTTACAATCGTGGTTTCGCGTCTAACGAGCGACAGCGGTTAAGCATTTCTCCCAATATTGCCTCTCGACGAACGTCGCGTCATCCGGCGCGATCAGCGTGATTGCGCGTTTCGCATTATTCGTCCGTGAAAGCTTAGCCGAAGCCGAATCGGCAGCGGAGTGACTGCTCCGGAGTAGATGGCTGGCCGATCACGTGACGTCGATAGATCACGTGATCTGGCCGCCATTTTCACGCAATTAGCGGCCGTGTAATGATGACGATGATTGGCAACTGTGATGACGGTGATCCCCACTGAGCTCACACACCCTATCATCTGGTGGATAATGACGCATCTCAGCAGTTACCATTGCCGGCCATTATCGTCATCGGCGTGCTTCATGCCGCGCGTATCGCAACGTGACTTAGAGTTACAACGGTGATGTCGAAAATGCACAGGCGATAAAATCCGCCGCGTTACTTAAACGACTCTGAGCAAATATCAGCCATTTTACCGCACGTTGCTATTCATAGCGCGAGCTACGATGACTGCAGCATTGTGGTTGTCGTTTGTGTGTCCGTCCGTCCGTCCGTTTGTCACACTCCGGTCTTGTATCAGAACGGTTATCATATACTCATCATTGTATTTTCATACAATTAAACGCTGTTAGGAAATTCCGATGGATCAACCCTAACCGGGGATATAAAAACTAGCGATATTCAGAAACTACGAAAGGTAATGTCATAACATTCGGAGTCATAAATCAATATCTTTATCCATTTAGAAGTTATAGTATATACATGGATGCCATAGTTTACAGTTGCGTGATAGCAGGTGTTGTAAAGCCAGTACAACAGACGCCGCCGTAGGTATCGCACTTCCAATTTATTGTAATGGCGAAGTTTATAAGGCGATGCATGACGTGTACAGACCTATCTTTCTTCGATGTGACTTCATAATTTCAGGCTGAAATTCATGTGACCCATCACTATCAATTACTTCGCCGGTGAAAAATAATAGGCTACATCATAGCTCATCAGTAAAAAATAAATGAAACTTGTCGGGCAAATAAAATTATGACCATACAGTACAGTGCGTCTAACATGTTGGACAGAAACTATACTTCCACGCACGAAATGTCGCGTATCGAGCATTGGTCATGATTCGGCCGCAGATTAAATTTCGGTTTTGGCATTTTTACGCTTTTCCGCGTCTACTAATGGAAAGAGCCGTACAGCAGTGACGCTCCACAATCTACTTCCGTACATACATCACAGCCGATGAGACTTCAATAAGACCTAAAAGCTGTCGAAAATTTGCTCACGTTTGTCTGGCGGCGCGACATTTACTGTAATAGCGCAGCGGGCATCGTCGATCGTGGATCAGGCATATGGCCTCCCTAGGGCGGCGAGAGATGGTCAGTGGTCAGTAAGATGGTCAGTTGCTGTCGATGACAGACATGGCGGGAGCCATTAGTGGTCAGCTGGGCAACAGAGGCATTCAACACGTTCGCAGTTGGCACCCACAAATGGCCGGAAGTTATCGTTATTTTACGTCTAAAGTCGAAATTGGAGAAAGACATTTCATATATAGTAGAATTCATTGATTTACGTTACGTTTTGTTGTTGTGTTTCTGTAAAAAACACAGTATACGTTATATAACCACTACTGCATATTGAGATTGCTTATCAATAAAATAATTATCTACTTAGTTACTGCATTATATTTTATACGAATTCTCCTAAGTGAGTCCGGTGGGGAGAAATCGATGCTAGATGCAGAAATTGCTGTTGAGGGGACGAAAGCAAGATGAGTATAGTGCTAGATCATAAAACTTCTAGCATCATCTAAGTACAGGGGTGACGCCATGGCCAGGGTTTTGAGGGCTAAGACCTCAGAAGCTGAAAACTAGCCATAATATCTTTATATCAAAAGGCAATACCATGTGGGCCCTACAGTTACATTAATGGAAGGCTATATTTAATAATTAAAATACCGTGTTTTTGAAAACATATAACATTAACCTCCTGTTATTGTAGGGTATTCCTTTCAACCAATCTCTGGGTCCGCCGCTGGAAAGGGTATTATCTCGCACACGTCTATATTTTTATATAGCTCCCAGTAAAAGAGGCTGAATGGCTCCTTGCAGCAATGACAACGATTGCGTGTCTAATCGTCGGCCTCAGAAGCGTCGTGTGAGGTCTGCCGTAAACGGACGACATGACGTTGTGGGTCTACTTAACATGCGGTCCAATCCAATGTTATTACGGAAATCAAAAAAACTTTACTTTAAAACACACTTGTAGATGAAAGCTGAAGTCTATACTACATTATAACAAGTATCGCTGTTGGCATAGATGCTGGCCCCGCTACATCACATTTTGAACAAGCCGTACACTCGGCAACTAGCAAACGTCACCGTCGTTAATCGGCGCCTCGGCACAGCGCTCTCTCTCTCTGTAATCGCCTTGAAAGCATTTGAAAGCATTCAGCCGCCTTCCATCCTTTCCTCGCCGTAACTCGTTCAGGAGACTTTGCTGGTGCTCGGGCAACGAAAGCCGGCAAAACGGACACGCACTTGCCGCGAGATCAACGCCGCATGTCATTACCGCATCCTGACACAGCTGCGAATTCTCAAACCGAAATCAAATATTCATGCTTTTCTACTCACGTATTCATCTGCTTTTGGGACGCGATAAGAATGACGATAACGCGACGACTCGGCCAAAACATTGCGCGTGGCTCTCAAAAGTCATCGAGCATTATCACAACTCGTGGCACACTCGTGAAGCAATCGATGCCACATGTCAAATAGCGATGCTAAATTAATATCTGGCTTCAGCGCTCCCTCAAAATCTCTTACAGATACTGAACGTAGTGAATACCAATCGTTTATCTGCTACGTCCAATATAGTCGAACTATATGTATACTCATTACCGATGACCTGGAATGTCCTTTAGATCTAAACATCGTTGGTGTGATAAGCAATGTTGACGAGTTCGATGGAAAACGAGTGCTATCACACGCAAATCGCTGGCTAAGCGTGTTTTACTTCCGACACTTGACCACTTTAGCCGGTATATCGCAACACAACGCAGTAACACTTGCATTTTATGATTTCAGCCTACGTACAGAGACAGCGACGTTTGCGGAAGCATGGCGAGGGGTTGTCATCGATAGCAGGGTTTTTTGTCGGGTTAAATGTCAAATAAGACCGCGACTTAATACTGTCTATAGAGTCCTAGAGTCGACATTAGAAGGCGCAATAGTGAGAAACGTGTCGTCAACTCGTCATGCAGCGTATTTACAGACTCCCTGACAACTGGTCAGTCTGCTCGTCAGCGTCTGCTGTCCGAGTGTCGGGGTGGAGCTGTGTTGCCTGTCATAGGGTCCATGCCGGTAGAGTTACGTTCACTGCGCGCACGACACAGAATTCGTGGAACACGTCCCACGATCGACGAGGAAATGCAATTTCCGACGTCGGAAGAGCGGGCTGGTGAGCGGTACGGTTCATTTGGTGTCGACCGGACCAACTCGCCTCAACAACGAATCAGCGTGACAGCGATGGACTTGAGACGTGGTGGTCGCGTGGTCACCGCCATGACTTAGTCGTACCTCGCTTGACACGCCTTCGTGTCCGCTCCGGTCGCTCGCCTGGCCGCCCCGGCTTCCTCGACGTCCATTAGGCGCCGTACGTCTGCTGGCTATCAATCATCGTTAACGTGGTTCAGATATATTTTCCATCGATCGACGACCGTCGTACGACTTGTTGTCGTCGTCGAGGCCGCCTGATGCGGCGAGATCGCGGCGGGAGGCGGCACGAGCTGCAGATTCAGCTCGGCGAATGAAGTTAGTCGATCGGTGCAACTGCTCGTCACGAATCATCGTGTTTGCTGGACGCAGGCAGTTACGCTACAGACCCGGGAACAGGGGTACTATCGACCTCCGAGGCCAGCTTTCGTCCCCAATCCCCATCTGTCTGTTGGAACTGTAGGGCACTTCCTGGTTCCGTCAGACAGATGCGTACGAACTCGTCCGATCACGACGGATATTGATTCGATTTGTAATTGAACTGGCCACCTTGTACAGTCTATGTCGCACTCTGCCCGAAGCAGATTTACAGTCTGAGAGAACTGTCATTTGTATATGAACTTACTTCAGTTCAGTCACTGCAGCTGCAGCAACAATTTCTGTTACACTGCTGCATGCAAGACTGTAATCTAGAGGTAAAGTAAGTTAGTAGGCCTTTGTAATGTATGTAATGTAAAATATTTGGTAACGCACCAAAGTTAAGGAAAAATTAAATCAGAGGTTATTGACGTGTTTTTGCTTGCAGAAATGTCAATGATTGGAATGCATTGCCTGAACAATCTGTCGGTCACCTTCGCTGTCTTCATTCAAGAGTCTTATTGATAAAATTGCTTTTAGTTTTAGTATGCTTTACCTTCTTAGTTCTTTAGGTTATGGGGACGCGCAAGAGTCGTTTCTAGGACCTGTCCCCTCGTTTTAATACCAATATTTTTGCTTGTTTTATTTTTAATGTTTTTATGTTGCATTATATTAATAAAGCATGTTCTTTGTTTGTGTTTCATTGACAGACATCATTAATCGGAATTGCAGCAACAATATAGCGCAAAAAACTAAAGAAAACGAATGAGCACCATCAAAGAGATTAACTAAGACAACAGAACGTTTGTATAAATTATAATGTTATTGTGAATGGCAAACAGACATTTTAACAACAGCAACCGCATGTGCATAGCTTAAGAATATTTTGAATACGACTCGATATTCTACACTGTGTCCCAAAAAACACATGCGACTACATTTTATACGATATCTTTAACAATAACTGTCCGATTACAATATTTTTTGGCGTAGTCAGTAGTCAGTCTACGTGTCATCGAAAGATGGTTTCATTTCCCACCTCACCTAACTAGTGCAACTGCCTTACCTTGGAAAATCACAGAACACAAAAAAATGATAAATTTCGCCATAAGCAACATTGTTTTGTGATTATGAGAACAATGCGCTATAGAATGAACCACTTTCTGCCATCGCAGCCATTCAACACAAGAACGAGGTTATCCTGCAGATCGTTAGAAATCTAATCGCTTGTTCTTGTATTTTGCTTAAGGATCGGCCAACAGTTTGGATCATGGTCTCTGTGATCTTCTGGGTCGAAAGCGCGCTGGAAACTCTTTTTTTCGTTAGTGTTTTTTCTGCTGTTGAACAATCAATTCTAATCACACAGAGACATGCCGTTTCAATTCAATCGCGGACTTCAGCACGACCGACGGCCGTTATCGATCGATGTACTGCCTAATCGAACGTCCGTCGTGCTCTAGCGCGTTCTGTAAGATGTCGCTTTCTAGTCACGGAAATCCACCGAACGCCGGATACGCTGGATCGAGGCGTTGCTTTCTCTGCATCGTCTCTATCTTCTGTGCCGTAATGCACAGAACGGTTCTAGCCGGCAGCGTCTGTTGCTATTATCGAATGGAACAGAGAGTTGCGGCTTTGGTTTCGTTGGTACTATTAGTTCGGAAGATGCTGATTATACACGCTAGGCTGAGCATCACAAGATATTTCAGGACTGCATTTGTGGATTAGAACCAGGATCGGTCTTACTGCTTGTCGAGTTTTATGTTCTGTAAGAATACTAACTACAACTTTTTTGTTTTTGGTTACATGAAACCGCAACTTGTTAGCCTTGTCGTTATCATATCACAGCGCACTATAAGGCAAAGCAAGGCCGTAAGAAAGATATTATGGGTGGGCTGCTAGAAAACTAAACACATGTGGACGGCACTGACTACATCAAGTTGTAAATGAAGATATACACTGTATTCGGATTCTCGAAACGAAACGTCACGCACGCGGGCGATTTGGCTGACATGTTGACGACGACCAGCATGGATCTCATTATTCGCTGGTTGCATACGCTGCAGGGCCGGAGACAAGAAATGTATGGCAAACAAAGGCCAAGACAACAGCTTTTTCTGAGACATTATTCCTACGAAATATGTGGTAATTTACTATCGTAGTTAACCGAGTTTTTCTCTAATCACACTCACTGCACTAAAGATGGCTCATCTTTGTCTGAATGATGCTTATCTTCTTAGTGAAGTTGTACAATGCAGTGTACTTGGTCTTTTAATGTTTATTATTTTCATAAACGAACTGACAGGATTTCTGTCCAAGTTTGGCATCAGTGCTAAATGTTTTGCCGATGATGCAAAACTGTACAGTAGGATCATAATGACATCAGTATTTACATGTACACTTTACAGTCGGCTGTCGATGCTGTCATGCATTGGTCTTCCACTTTGACATATCTGTTTACCATTATATGTGTTAAAGACGATAAGATTGGAGTGAAAGACTGAAGGAGTGATGGACGGTAAGAGTGAAGACAGAGACCGTGACGAGGTGATGTGTGCAAGATACGGTGAACCAGGAGAAAAGTGAACAGGATGAGGTTGACAGAATGAAGAAGGAAGCTGATTTCACAAGTAAGTCGATGCATGTTGAAAAGAGCGGCTAGTGATTTGTAATTAGGAAGATGCAGTAATGCGAGCCGCTGTAGGACATGACAAGTAGGGTACAAAGAATTCACCACAGGGCGCTACGTTAACGAAGCAGTGACTGCAATGCAATTAATTGTCATTGCAGATCCATGTTGTATCCATGTTGTAAAATTAAACTTAATTCCAACCACGTTCTCAGCGCTCTACTACCGCCGCCATCTGTAGCGTCACAAAACTATAATCTTAGGCGACGCCCACACACATTAACACTTCCAGGACACAACACTAGTTTTTCTGACTGTAATTTTATTACTCGTATCCTCTATAAAGAGTGTTATTAACTGACTACATTGTTGTTTAGACTACTTTAGCATTGGGCAGTTTACAGACATTTTACTATTTTTCTCGTTTCTTTTGTACATTGTCTTGTGTTTTGTCAAGTCCATTCTATTAAACGAATATGATTATGATGTCAGGAAACTGCTTCGTAAAAGACAGACCAGCGTTTGTCGTTGACAGTAGAATAGGTTGCGTCAACAGGATGACACTGGTTACATATTCTCCACACGCTATCTCCGCAGTGATGTATCGCCAGTTGATCTGATGGACGACTCAACTAATTATATTTGCGGATGTTACGATGAAACTCGCGTTAGTGGGCAGCGCTGCCTGTCAGCAACTTTCGTCAACGGTTCTGGTGACTCCATTACACTGTCAATAATGCGCTTTCCCGTCGCCATAACACCGACTAAGTTTCGGACGTGTAATATATCGCAGTAATGCTGACATTATGACAGTATTGCCAATACTACTGCTGAAAGGACGTTCATTCTGAATGACTATGAAGCCCAAATGTCGCTGCGTAACAAAATCGCGCGACGCTCGTGTTTTAGTTGTGTAAGCGTCGTGTGGTTACTTTAGTCTCCACAGCAAATTCAAAAAAACAAGTATATTGTGCAAGTGTGCCGAAATTTACGTCTACGTGACCTCTGAAACAATATCTACGGTAACAGTAAATCAACAGACAGGATAGATAATACACTTCCGATGGTTATAATGAAGTTTTTAATAGGTCCAACATGGAGGCTATTTAACGTCACCGAACTTCGGAGATATGACTATGAGTGCTACTGAAAACAGCTCGACAGTATTGGCTGCGATGCGACAATGGACGATTAGCCAATGAGTCTGTGGATTATTTACGACTAGTCTATACCGCGAACGATCGACTGCGTGCTATAACGCTCTTTGCTTCCATCGGCAAACCTGCTAGAGCATATTGCCATAAAACTACAGGGTGTCACTAAATGACCACGTGTATGAGACAAGAACGCCAACTGCCGGGAATAGGTATCCGGACGTTATACATACCCTATTCATGCTGGGGACGGACGATATACATACCGTGCGGGGGTCGAGCCTCGTCATGCGTAGCTGCGCTAACTCGTGAGTGGCCA
>Ga0056114_1001142_pt1 | contig 11467 bp, 8 predicted proteins | sample WorMetHERISLAND1_FD_77005 | JGI IMG/M metagenome (GOLD analysis project Ga0056114, IMG submission 77005) | Marine gutless worms symbiont microbial communities from Max Planck institute for Marine Microbiology, Germany - Olavius loisae HERON... ...
CACCCAAGAATATCTAATAGCTCTACCTACCAGAGCAGTCAGCAAAATAAATAAGTAACTGCTGTTCTGCTGTCTGTACAGCAACTTGCAAGATTTGATGATTTGATGGATGATTTTGATGGCCTAAAATCATAAATCATTCTCAAAATCAAAATCATCAACAAAAACTGATTTAAAATCAAAATCATAAATCATTGTGATTGATTAAAATCACGATTTAAAATCTTATTATTTGAAATCATACCCAACACAGGTTAAACACTGTCTATAGACAGTGTTTAACACACTTATTCCACTCTTGCGCGAGTTGTGGCCAATGGTCGATAGTGTAATGCCCAGTTGTTGTTCACACATGATTGTACCCGTGAAGTTAGCGACAGGGTTGGCGAGGATTGTATGACATCTTGGGTGGTATTACGTCACCTTGGGGACGGACACCTTGGGTGGTTCCTTTGTCGTGTACGCGAAATGTCTTCCTTTTAACTAATGTCGTTAATTCGTAAAGCCTATCCGAGCGTGTATGACTGAATAAACGGCACTAGTTAAAAGGAGATGTAAGAAAAATATGTAATTGTAATAATTTTCGAATTTAAAAAATTAACTCAGTTTTCGTATCTTAGTTTTAAAGTGAATAAGCCACAACTACGACTTCGCCGTCAGTACCCCTCCCCAACACTCCTATCACCCAAGGTGTCTGTCTGCAAGGAACAATAGAAACCACCCAAGCTGTCCGGCTACCGTGGGGAGTTGGGGGGTTGAACCCCTCCCCCTCCCAGTTCATGTCTAGTTTGTCTACAGACGCTCATTTTTGAGTGAAAATCGGCCATAAACTTCAATCCCTGGGCAAAATTTCACACATTTCGGCAGCTGACCACTCAGTTCTTTTAGACCAATTCCAACACTGGTTAGCGACACGTTATACCACTACAGACACTACCTACGCTAAGAGATAGGCGACGAAAGTATAGGCCACGGAAAAACGGAATAAAGTTGATTTGGGGAGCTAAGTTTCTGTCGATAGGTTGCACAAACTTGAAAAGCGCACATTTCGCTACAAACATTAGCGACTGATTATGACTGTCGTCCGTCATAAACAAGGTCGACCGCATGATATGGCTCAACTCATCCAAATCATGATGGCCGTTCGGTGTGAAATGAAGACTTCTTCCCGCCATTGTGCTGCGAATGAACTCAGCCTCAGCGGCAGCGTACAAACTCTACCGAAGTTTTGTTGATAACACAATCAGTCAAGCGTGAAGAGAAGCGTGTAGAATCAGAATCGCCCGATTTCCATGTCTCATCTACATTTAAGTCCACGTTAGGAATGATTTCGTCGAAATTTCTTAATGACGTAGGCCTAGGCCCTATAGTTGCCACAAAACTAACAATGGGGCTACCAGGCAATGAGAGAACATTGACAATGTATTTGGTCATTATGACACGATACCGAACCGTGGAGGACGAATGGGCAGACATGCAGACATAATATCGAGCTCAGCGTACAGTAGCTTCGTGTGCGAACGCGCGATAGAAATGTTGATCGTTATTAAAGTTTGCTTCAACATTTTGCATTTGAAGCAAGTCGATGTATTGGCGACCGCGTACATCGAATTCCAGAGTTTGATTGTAACTGAAATAACCATAGTTCGTCATAGTAAATTTGTGAATACATCTCTACTTGAAATCATTGGAATGGAACATATGCATTCTATACTTATTTGTTACTGTAGCTTATTCTCTTTCTTAGTAATCAAATACTGAAGACTGTGTACTTTCACTTCGCAAAGTATTTTCTCAATATTGTTTCGTTTTCATCACATGTGACTGAAGTGAGCATACAATTCCTTTCGTTCACCTATGGCCAACAGAATTCTGACTTCTGTAAAAACGTGACCTTGCAGTATTTTGTGACAGTGCCATTTTAATTTATGCACTTAAAATAATAATAGTAACTAGTAGTAATAGAATACTGCTATTGATACAGTTGCTGGTAGTGATGCGCGTTTGGAGAGTTTTCAGGCGCGAGGCCCATCTCTAGGCTGGTGCAACAGTCACGGCACTGTGTTGGCGGCCGCTCGTAGGCGCCGATGACGTCACGAAGAGCGTACCGGAAGTCGGGATCGGTCACGTGACGCCCAGCGTCGTCATCGACGAGAGACGACGAGACGGCGCCTGGCCGAGGGTCCCACGCTGGATGGAGTGACGACGACGTGATTGGCTCGGTGGCCGTGACGTAAGCAAGCACCTGCTGTTGACGCTGTTGCTGCTGCTGCTGCTTGAACAAGTTGCGACGGAACTTGGCTCGCGCGTTCTGGAACCAGACCTTGAGACACAGGGCCCACATTTTGTAAACTTCTTAGGAAAATGTTAGGACGATTTCTCATCTTAGGACAATCTTTGACAATGCATGTATCCGGAAAAACACTAACTAGACATAATTATTTCGAACTACTTACTAATTCACGATTTAACAACGTCATTTAGTAACTTCCAACATCCACAAAAATACACTGTACAAGTGTTAATTACAATAATTATTGCATTATTACTTCTTAATTCGCGATTAGCGCTTTGCTAAATATTTTCTTACGACTTTCCTGAGATAAGAAATCTTTTCCTAAGATTTTCCTAAAAAGTTTCGTGAATGTCAGCCAAGAGTTCTGTTAAATGCACTGCACAAGCTCCCATCGTTAGCTACCCGAAGACCGTTATGTTTAGGATATATTAATTTTTTGCTTTAGAGTACAAGAGTAGTTTTTGAAACTTTTAAGCATAGTGAATCTTTGCGTGCTCATAGGTACCCCCTGAAACAAGGGAGGGACGAAAACAAATTTGTACCATTTTTTGTAAAAATTCTGACAAAATGAATGCCAAACCACTGTGCAGAATTATCACAAATCAGAAACAGATTAGTTAATCTGTGATGATTCAACGTCATTATAAAAATCAGTCACATAAGCGACAGTGTGTATTCAATGGCGTGGCACTAGGCGATTCCCACTTACACCGCAACCAAAATTTTTCTTATACACGCTGTAAAGTGTGTTTAATAAGCTAATATATGTATGACGTACACATAAGGAACATCGTTTCCAGACTCCTATTCCACACATTCATTCGTCAGTTCTATACATGCCACTGTGTAAAATAATTACATTTATTATGCGGCCCTCTCTAGTGGGCCGCATTAGGTGTTGCACCCTGTCCTCTGTCTGTCCGTCCGTTCGTCACATGCCTTTAATTTTCTCGAAAAGGTTAGCCTTAGAAACTTCTAATTTAGTGGAAACATAGCGTTGGACAAAAGTAACTATATAGGGTTCAAGATCACTGGGAACGAAAATGTAAAATTCGTTTTTCGCGCATATCTTCGTCAAAAGCGGATCGATTTGCGTCAAACAAGACCGACAAACTACCCATATCTTAAAATACATTTCATCAGAGAAAATGCTTCGTTTTTGCGATAATCTGTAATTATCCGAGAGAGCCCTTTGTCTCAGCAGCGACCTGGCAGTGTATCTACTTGTTGTAGTGTATTATCAGGTGTCACTGACCTGTATGACTCGCGTCATGAGTCCGGTCTTGAGCGCGATCTCTCGCAGCTCCTTGGCGTCCGGGTTGTGGTTCAGCTGAAAGTGCGATTTCATGAGCTTCAACTGGTGATGCTTGAACGACGACCGCATCCGCTTCCGGCGAGTCGAACTGTTTCCGTTTCCGGTCGCGTTGTCGTCCCAGGCGCCATTACTACTTCCGCCGCCGCCGCTCGGGCTGTTAGTGTCGTCACGCATTGCGTCATCGCTGACGTCACTCGACATTCGCTCACTGCTCTGATCCAACGCTGCTCAAATATACAGTAAGTAAGTAAGCAAAAGCCGCACAAATACGTGAAATTCACCTACCACGCTGACAAGTGCGTTATCAAGTCACGTCGAAACTACAGTGATTATAAAATTAGCTAATTTAACATTAGACAACATTTTAACGGCCTAAAATTGTGTTTCATCAACAAAGACTACATCCAGAGCCACGTGGTGCTGGCGGTTTACAGCGGCAGCGTATACACCTCAACATACCTCCGTCGAGCCGTGTTAATATAAAGTAAGTAAGTCCACTCGTAGAGCGCAGACTACTCTATTTGGTGCTGTTTGGTGTTGTTTGTTAAACGATGTGTACTCTGTACCCTGCTGTACAATACTGTGTACGGCTGGTATATTGGTAAGCTTATGATAATCATCTGTAAAGAGATGGTTGTGAATCACGTAATTAATAAGGCGCACACAGCAGTATCTATAGAGTATAGACTACTACCGTACAACGGCGCTAACTTACGATACGATACGATAGAGGAGTTTAACGTGGACTCGAAAAGCAGAAAAAAATGTAAAAGAAGAAACTAAAACAAACAAAGACAGTGCCCCTTTAATTCAGTACAGGTTCAGATCCGTGAAGGCAGTCCGGAAGGAAATAAGAGTGACTATGGAGGAAAGTATTTGCGAAAGAGATGAGTTTTAACTTCCCGACAGGGTTACATATCGTGTTGGTCTATGAGGGCAACACGTCATTCGTTATGCGAATAATTACTTACAATGATCGATATCGGCTGTGGTGACCACTGCAGTGTAACACAGTTGAGGACTAGGGTTGTCTGGTGGTGGTCTGACGGCTGTTCGAAGCTTGCGTGGTCGCCCTCTGACGCCAGTCCGACGAACTGTGGGTCTAGTCGGGCGGTACGCGTCACCGCGCACCTGTCTCAGCTCCATCTGCACCTCGCAGAAGTGCGCCCGACAGTACACGCGGCCATCTTGTATCCCGTAATGCTCTCCGGCCGACAGCGGGCGTCCGCCGTCGCATCGGACGCAGGCGAAGCAGCGCGCGTGGTAGATCACGTGATTTCCGGCCCCGCCTCCCGCGTGGTCGCGTATCCACATGACCATCTCTTCCGGTTGTATCGGCTCAAGACAGCCGACACAAGCATGTGAAGTAAATAACCTGTGCGATCCAGATAAACACCGAATATGACCGATTACAATCACGGCACAAAATCCTGTATGACGTTGCTAACAGTCTGTCGATAATGTTCTGAGAAGAAACACCAGCGTCCCGTAAATATTGCGCGCCATACTGATCACTATAGTGTCTTTACCATCAATAGCCTACACTTCATGCAGTTTGCCATTGCGATTACACACAGGAAGGTACGAAAACCCTACAACGCGGCCGATGTTCGACATATCTGACTATCTCCAGTGCCGGGATCGACAATGTACTGTTGTTTAGAGCGATGGTACGTTCCCATAGCCTGTCAATACAAACAACCGTCGTATCTGGCATCGTTTAATTTCATGTTTCGAATTTCACGTATTTGCACCATACAAATGGGCTTTTCCTTATTTGCTTGCTTGACCACTTGCATCGCAATTTGCGATTGCGATGCAAGTTTTGACTGTGGGTTGTGAGCTCCCAGTTTGAGGGAAAGGGGCGTTCGTAGGGGTTGGAGACTTCCGGTGGTGACTTCCTATAGGCTCTCCATGTAGTAACCACCTCTTGCCATTTTCGCAGTAGACTTGTCACAGACAGAGAGACGGACGGATAGACGAAATTGGTCTAGGAAAAAGTGGCACTGTGCACTAAAGTGCATCGGCCGCCAAAAAAGCAAAAGAGACAGTATGCCGATTTGAAAAGATTCCTGATCTAAAATCGGTTGGGGGTTGGGGGAGTGGGGGAATAAGTCACCTGTGTAAGTCATGCGCACAGTAGATACTCCTGTTGCTCAAGTAACACGTCGTCGTCGCGTCTAACTGTCGCTGACATGCGCAGCAGCGCAGACAGGTCACGTGCCATCGACGACCGACCGCCGACAAGTAGTACCGATCAGATATTGCTGCGCCACATCCAGCACAAGGAGCCTCATTACCGCTTGCGATAACGTCATACGCCTCCGAATTCATCCGTGGACTTGAGCGCTAAAATCAAGACACAGGCGTTACAATACGACACTAAAGTTAATGGAATAGTGATTATAGTGATATCAGTCATTATCAGATATTTGTTGGAAACCACAAATACGTGAAATGTAATCTCAGTACCCAACTGATTGTGCCACTATAGATTATAGAATACTACACATTATACAATACTACCACAGTGATAAGAGCAGTTCTGGCAAAAATTCCCTCTTACACCTGACCAGTCAGATGTGGCCAAGTTTAATTGTTTATTTATTTTATTTATTTATTTATATAAGAACTCAGCACAGTACAAGCAATATAAAATCGAAGATACAATAAAAGCTGTTGAGTACTAATGCCAACGAAGGGCTGTGAGCCACTTACACGAGGCCGGTAAACGTTAACTTACATATCATTTAAAAACACGCACGAACCATGTAAAACAAAAACTAAAACAAATCCCTGACGCGCTGTTTGGAACTCGCCACCCGACGAAGCTGCCCCACCCGACCCAGTTGAATTCGAGTGGCTGACGAAGGACAGAATGAAACGGATAGGAAGGAAACACCAAATTGGTCGTCTAGATGAAGAAAATTGCCCCCCAAAACTCAGGAACTTAATTCGGCTGCTGAACCACTGCGTCAATTCAGTTTTTATAGTGCCGTCTATTCCGTCTGACGTCTATTTGTGGGTCACTATATTTATTATGTGACCGACCATCTGTCCGTCTGTCTGTCTCTCTGTTTGTCCGTCCGTCAAGTGCCTCAGATATTCTCAAAATAGTAAAGCGTAAAACAATTTAGTGAAAACATACAAAAGTCTTAAAACATTTCTCTTCCGTCAGACATTTAGGCCTAGCTCTGTAACGACTGTAACTGTCCGCCCAGCGCTTCTGAAGTCATTCGACATACTTGCGCTATACAAATTCGTTTATTATTATTATTATTATTATAAAGTAACTAGGGGAGAAAACTTTAGGTATAAAGATCAAGGTCACCGAAAACGAAAATGTAAAAATCGTTTTTCGCGCACATCTTCGTCAAAAGTGGATCGATTTACATCAAACCAAGATCAAAATGATTAGTCACGCATATCGTCAAATACATTTCACCATTTCACCAGCAGAAATGCTTCGTAATCTGCAATTATTCGGGAAGGCCGCATGTCGCATAGCGTCTACCTGGTCGTGCACCTTTTCGTGCTGACCGCGACCAAAATAATGTTAGCCTACGTGAACACCCGAACGCCTGAGCCGACAGCAAAACCTAGAGAGGGATTTGCGTTCGAAGTTAGAAAAGTTTACAGCTCGTGACTGAAAGACCAAGCGGTGGGTGCGAGAAACGATGCGGATGGGATAATACGAAGAGACGGATTTATTGGGCGTCAGTCAGCAAACGATGAGACGGCGGCGGCAGACAGTTGTAAGAACTGGATACGATGTGTTGAGATAAATGTCAACACCAGCGAACAAAGTTTCAATACGACGTGACGTCTATCTAACAGGTGCCCGGGCCGTATTTATAGATCATTGGTCGGCGTACGCAAGATCCGGCTTCCCCGTATACAAGAAGCGACAGATTTCACATACGTGTAGCGTAATCATTTCTTGATTTCTATCTCGACTTAGGTACTTTACTCACTCACATAACTGAACGTAGAAGACACGTGATTGATGACGCTGTGGCTCACCTATCGATCGTGTTGGCTCATCTTAGCGATACTTTTTATCCCAACGTTACGCGGTACCGTACTGGATAACGCTTGGTTGTTGTTGTTACAATAACATTCCGTCTCTCTGTCTGTGACGCGCGTACACAATGGCTAAAAGGCTCAGTCTGTAGTCCGAAAAAAATTTATACCACCAAGTAGCTTGTAAACACATGTATTTTGTGTTTAAAACCAGAAAGAATTTGTAGGGATTTTTGGTGATTGTACAAGTTGAAAGAAAGGGTGTATATTTTTTGGTCACAACTTTCGGCTTTCAGAGCAACAGCCTTTTACTGTTTTGTTTGCTTGTTTGTTTTAATTTGATATGGCCCTGGTAACAGTGGACACGTTTCGCCGTCGTGTTCGCTCAGCCGAAAATGACACTTGTATAGTTTCAAGAACTCGGCTTGGAGGTCGGAGTTTGGCTGTGGCCGGTCCACGGCTTTGGAACAGTTTACTGACTACCTTTCGCAATATCGGCATTGTATGGGTGAATTCTGAAAACACACTTATGGTTGCTGAAGCAGCAGCGCATTAGGGACTTTGTACTGCGACAAATGAATTTACTGACTTAGTTACTTACTAATTTCTCTGTAACTGAGGAGCAATCAACTGCTCTTGGTAAGGGTAACCAGAGTTGGACATGGATTGGATTCATCCATGGATTGGATTGGATTGGATTGGATTGGGTCAAAAGTTTTGTCCGCTTCATTGTTTTTTCCGGAGACGGAAGCGCCTTCGTCTACAGTGTGAGTCAAAAAAAATCTCCACTGCGGTTTTCTGACAATTTTTTCCAAACGGTTTGGAATTTTTAATCAATGTTTTACACATCTATTGTACGTTCCTTTCTACACTAGATTACAAATTTATATTCAATTATTTCCAACTTTGACGAAGTTATGCCATAATAAGCGCGACCATCCAGCGAACAACAAAGCTATCAACGACTTACGCAAACGTCTGAACGCATGCGTTTCGGCCGATGGTGGACATTTTGATCATATTACGTGAACTAGGCAGTCGCGCTTAATATGGCATAACTTCGTCAAAGTTGTTTCAAGCCAACTAGTCACGGGGCTATAACTCTTTAACTTTGTTGTCCTAACTACATTTTAACTGCTGGAAGCTAGAGCTGAACTAGTTATTTAGTTTGGTCAGTTTCAGCAGTGACATGTTTCGTGTTATGTGAAATATTAAAGCAGTGATGCATTGGTGCTTTGACTGTACAAATGATGCCATTCGAATTATTTTCTATACGCCTCCGATCGGTCATATGGATTGGATTGGTTTTGGGTCAGCATTTAGTTCATCATTGTGATTGGGTTGGATTGGGTCACAGAGTTGATGGATTGAATTGGATTGGACCCACGTCCAACTCTGAGGGTAACTTCTCCGGTAAGGGTGACCCATCAAAATTACTATTACGAATAAAAATCATATTGTGAAAAAGATATGTGTTTTGACATGGATCAGAAATGTCACAGACCGAGAGAAGAATAAACAGACGGACTGAATCACAACAGCATATATTGTGCTTGTATGCAATGTGTCGAGCGGTAAAAACCGCGACTTCCCTTCAAATGCTATTTCTCTTCTGTACTGAACGACGATTCTGTCACGATTTTTATCGCATTACAACGCGTTATAACTTGCTATGCAACACTTTTTACTTAATGCTCACATTTCGGCATGTTTTTGAGTCAGTGTGTAATTATTCGATAACGGTTATTTTAGTGGAATTTTTACCGCTTTCACTTGATAAACTCAAATACAAACAAAACAAAACGTGTTCTGTTGACGATGCGAGTGGGTTCGACTACTGTACGTCAGCCGCACAATCGTAATTATTTTATCGGTGGACAGTGGTCAACTTCTTCCAAAGTCACCATACGACCGTCTTCTGCCATGTACACCGACGTCTCCTGCCTCGTGACATAAGCACACGGCCGACTTTTTACTTCAGGATAGCGTGTACATCTTTACAATGGAATAAGACACAAAAATTTAATTTTTATCGACAAAAACTTATCTGTCTGATTGTTTAAATGCAGTCGATTACACAGTAACCATCTAATGTAAGTCTCGTGTAAGTGGCTCACAGCCCTTCGTTGGCCTTAGAACTCAACAGCTTTTATTGTATCTTCGATTTTATATTGCTTGTACTGTGTTGAGTTCTTAAATAAATAAATAAATAAATAAAAATAAATAATAACTGATAAAGTTATTTAAGGAGTACTGCTGACGACAATAGCCTATGATTATATGATCCTATACACTGAATTATAGGCCTATAGGTCTATGTCTAAGAATAGGACTCAAATTAGACCCACTTCTGAATGCTTTAAATTCTGTCTAAAAACGTGGGGGAATTCCTACAGTGCATCCTACTTTACTCTTGAGATAATTCAATTCCTGAATACAATAGGAAAATCACATTGACATACCTTCCGCGAACGAATGCGACTTGGGCGTTGAGAAGTTCTAACAAAGTTTTAACGCACGACGCTCGAAGTTGTATCGAAACGTGAACGGGCGCTGGCAACCCGACTCTACTTCAGACACAGCGAGGGTCCGTGATATACGACCGGACACCCGCTGACGCCTCTGAACAGTCGGGTAGATGGATGGATAGACGACGGGCATCCAGCCTAGCTGGCCGCCAGACCGTATCCGATTCACAGCCTCGGCCGCGCGTTATGAATCCGCCCGTCTTCTTTCACAGCTGCGTGCTTCTCGACTTACAAGAAACTCACGGCTTCAGCAGCAGAGCATCTTCTGATCTTCTTGCTGACTAACAGTTTGTCTCTTCAGAATATGAAATTAATGATGGTATAACAGTAACACAAATAACGATAACAACAATGACCAGAAAGGCCGCCAACATATCTCCGACACCTTCCAGCACATAGACTGTCTCTTCAAGACTTAGAAGTCACGAAATGACGAAAAATTCGGTACGTCTACTGTTCTTTCACCCAGTATGGATTAAACCATTATCAAGTTAAAACATCAAATTCACGAACATTCTCTACCTCTAAACCACCCTACCCCTTACTCTAAGCTCCGTAATGTTTGTCCACCTTTCATTGTTTTCTGTATTTTGTAAGTATTCTTATGTGTTGTATTTGACTGTTGTTTCATTACTATTATCACACCATGTTTCATGTATTTGCACTTATTGTTATTCAGCTATTCAGCTCTTGGACAGCCAGTTTTTCATTAAACTTCTGTTATGTTCTATTCAACTGTCAATTAACTTTGGATCAGGAGTTGGGAGGAGGCCGACCTGTAAAAATTGTCGTTTGGTCATAATCACCTTGCCAAGTTTCCCGGAAGTTGATCAGTCAGTTTGTGGACAAAGAATTGCAGGTGTAAAAGAGTCCTGAGCTCTGAGGCCCGCCCAGTCCCGTCTGGGTGTCTTAGTTAAAGTCGACAATTCGAATTCTTGGTCCGTTCCTGGCGTTTCATCCGGTGCGATTTAGAACACTGCAACGGTTTTGCGTAAAAATCACGGTTGTTGCACAAATGCGGATTCTGGAGTCCCGCTCTTATGGGTAAGATTTTGGGTTAACTCATAAGATTCCTCGCTTATGCTTTTCGTGACAAATATACACTGTGGGCCATAAAAAACGAGAGACGTTTACTTTTGTGATAACTCTGGCAAATATTGACCGATTTTCGTAATTTTTTCTCTGCTATATACACAATGAATTGCGGAATAAGAACTTGTTAAAAATTTTCGCCTCACCTTAAATCTGTTGCCGCACTACCTTGTGAAACTTGAAATGTTAAGTGTACAGCTGTACGACATTTGA
>Ga0056114_1001143_pt1 | contig 11466 bp, 4 predicted proteins | sample WorMetHERISLAND1_FD_77005 | JGI IMG/M metagenome (GOLD analysis project Ga0056114, IMG submission 77005) | Marine gutless worms symbiont microbial communities from Max Planck institute for Marine Microbiology, Germany - Olavius loisae HERON... ...
CCTCCTCCTCCTCCTTCTTCTTCTTCTTCTTCTTCTTCTTCTTCTTCTTCTTCTTCTTCTTCTTCTTCTTATTCTTCTTCTTCTTCTTCTTCTTCTTCTTCTTCTTCTTCTTCTGTGCATTTTTCGGCCGGATTTAAATTTTCTTAACCTCCTTCGCATTTTCCGTCTCGTCATTTGCCTTAGCCGTTTCTCCATTCTTCTGATTTTCTTCTTCATTCGCCACTTTTTATTCCTCCTCCTCCTCTTTCCTTTTCTTCGCCCTTTTCTTCCTCTCCTTCGTTTTCTTCTTTTGTTTCTTCGTCTCCTCTTCCTGCGTTTTCTCCAGTTCTTTCGTCTTCTCGTCTTGGTGCCTCGTTTTTGTAGCTGGTCCCCAGTTTTGGTCTCATTCCTGTCTCTAATATGACCGATATCTGTCGATTCGTTTTCCTTCTCTCGTCGTCGTCTCTGGAACTCTTCTTCTCTTTCAACTTCTTCTTCCTTGCGTCTCTGTTTCACTTTTTCCAATATGGCGGCTGACTTGGTCAGCATCCTGTTGTCATGGATACGGCCCAATGCTAGCTCCTTGTGCATCGAGTTTTCCAGTTTTATCACCTTCATGCAGCCACAGCTCGCTTTCACTTTCAGAAATCAGATTATTAAAATTTCAATTACAGACAACGTCTACTGAGCCCAGATTAAAAATAAGAATAAAAACACGACCCGGGCTCGAACTTAATTCCCGGTCAGTATACCGGTAGGATACAACTTAAAACAATTAACAGAACATTTAATCAAAATAACAATACATAGGCCTAACTATAGCTTAATACCATTAATGGATGTCGATTTTAATGTCGAGTGTTTTTTGGTTATTATTTACCAATATACAAAATAGACAAACTAATTTTTTACGTAGCTCCATCTATATTTTTTGGGAGGAGCTTGAATCACGAAACATAGGCCTACATGACGCATGACTACATGGTGTCGGACGATTCATAGCCTATTGTGAAGTCTTAGACGTAAGCACTGCCAGCATTTCAGTATAATATGACACTGTCTGTATTCATAATTTAAATTTTAAATTTATACCTTACTCGCAATATTAATAATGCCTTCGTCGCAGTTTGTTTTAATTTTCAGAAATAAGATGGTTAGCAAACTTTCTCTAAAGATAACGACAACCGAAAAGACCGGAGGTCACAGTAAGCGACACATCTACAGCCTGGTAGACTATGATGTGTGCAGCCGTGAGACAACATTTCCTACCGGCGTGTTGTCGGAGAACTCGTCATGTCATTAAATCCGTTCATTTGGTGGCCATGTGTCTGGTATAGCCAGTCCCATTGGCCTACGAGGGGCGATCAAAAAGTTCTCGCCTGACCTAGTTCTGTTCAGAATAAAATTAAAATAGTATTTGCTTCTTATAGTAGCAAGGCTCAGAACACGACATGCACAATATGACTTTTGGGTTATAAATATGTTGTGCATTTTAGCGGTCATCGGCTGTTTGCATTCGACGTGCAAAAAAACGAGTTGTGTAATGAAATGACAATTTTGACCGATTCGTTCGTTCCATTGCATGCTTTGTTGTTCAGACTCAGAATCTAAGTTGCGGTTGCGGATGCATGTTTCATCCCGAATAACGAGTTGTAATATAAATATTTGCTGGATCACGTCGGTATCTTTTGAGAAGTTCTTGAGAAACTTGTGTACAGTTTGGTGTTAGCATTCTCGACGACACCCATCTTACAAACACTGTGTTCATACGCTAAAATGCACAAAATATTTATAGCTCAAAAGTTAGATTGTGCATGTCGTGTTCTAAGCTTGCTACTATAAGAAGCAAATAAAATATTTTAATTTTATTGTGAACAGCACTAAGTGAGGCCGAGAACTTTTTGATCACCCCTCGTATGTGTATTTACAGACGGACGACAGACAGGCACAAAAACTATGTTACTTATCGTGAAATAAACCGATATGATTGTAGTCTATTAGGCTAACGAATACAACAGACCTTGTCCTGGAGGCGGTTAACCAGAGTTCGGTCATCAACGTTATTGTAAAGCACAGCGCTTCGTGGCGTCCTCTGGCGAATGACTTTGCGTCGTCTCAACTCATTGTCGCTTACCGGATGTTGACTTGGTTCAGCTGAGTGATTGACGCTGCCTGTGCGTTCAGACACAGATCAGTTCAATAGCCTGGGAAGCATGGAAAGACTAGGGGGCCTCGAAATTGAATAAAGGGATATTGTCCCTGTTAAAATTAATACAACAAGATCAGTACGTAAGTAAGCAAGTGAGTAAAACTTGAATGTATATAGCGCATAATCGCCAAAGCCCGTAATGCGCTGTATGCACTAGTACTCGAGAGAAAATGTCTTTAAAGAATGTACAAAGCTAGTAATGTTGTGGGCAGTGTCTGGGCAGTAAGTTCCACGGTAAATAGACTAAATCTGATTGCTGAGCTGAACACGCCGGAAACTTCTGACAGATTTTTTTGTAAAATTGCAAAATGAAGTATAGAAATTCAGCAAAATGTATAAACTGCCGTAAGTTACCGCCAGTTTTGGATACGAACGTATCACTGGCGGGTTTAAAGTCCGTCCGTGGACGTCGCTGGTGGATCATGGAGGAATCAGCTAGCACAGTGCGAGATAAGACCTCCAGTTGCAGTATATTACACAATAGATATGCTGCCAAACTGACACCAATACACAAGCTTGGCATCACTGTATCGACACCAGACATTCTCTATTGATACTGATGAAAAACTGCTGCCATGGCAACTCTCTGACGTCGTATCGTCATCGGATTTGTATACCGACAGCAACAGCCCTGCTCATTAGAAACCAGTGAAATGAATGAATCACTAGAGAGCAACATTATAGCTGACAATGGGTCACATTTTGTGACCCATCATTCAGCTGACCCATGACCCGCATGACCCGTGACCCATGACCCAATCCCAGACCATGGCATGAGTCGATCACGGCTACTCACGAATCATGATGTGCAATCTGGAATTTTGGGCATAGCTTGTGCAGTGTATACTTGTATAGTATATACAGTAAAATCTAGTAGTCTACACTCTAGCCGGCAATTTTTACAAGCTGAAAACTGTTAACAGTTCTTTAATTTTTCTTTAGTTTAACCTCTTACACGTATTATACATACATGTACACCTCACATAATCATGGGTCAAGTGTTTTACGGTACTGACCCGTGACCCACGTAACCCATTCACATTTGTTGACCCATTTGACCCATGACCATGACCAACTGACCCATTTTCAGCTCTGCTAGTGATAGCCTAGTGTTACTTACCCCCAAGATAGGCTTAGTTTGCCATACACCAACCGTTTAATGGATGGATGGAACATTGATGTACTTATCCCATTGTTTTCCCTTCTCGCTGAACTGAATGTAAATGTACAGCCAGTGTATTAGACTTATGAGCTTTTTGACATTTTGAGTCAAGAGATTTTAAGTTGATGTTAGCATGCTAACATCAACTTAAAATCTCTTGACTCAAAATGTTAGGCCTATTAAATGTGGTTGTAACAGTAATTCTCAAATTCAAATTCGTCAATGATAGGGTCTTGTTTTTAAGCTGAACTTGTCTTAGCGCGGTGTAATCTAATGTATATATAGTTCTTGTCAGCTGAAAAACATTAGCCTACTACACATTACTTTGCGCAATCAGTTAAGTATCTAGAACAGTCTTATGGGAGATCTGGGAAGAAGACGCTAATAGAAGTCAAACGTGAATTGGTTATTATTTGCCTCTCCCTAAGGGTCGTATTAATCATAGCACCCCGTCCGGCGTCCATCTGTCTGTCTGAACGACCAGTGTTTCCGATTTTCTCGAAATAGGAAAGCTGTAGAAACTTCTAATTTAGTGGAAATATAGCGCTGTACAAGAGTAACTAGGGAAGCAAATTTAATGTCTAAAGGTCAAAGGTCAAGGTCACTGGAAAGTACGAAAATTAACCATGTTGGATTTCTTCTTGGCAGTTGGCTTGTCTTATCCGCAGCCTGTTCCGGATGCACTACGCGGTGTCTTTCATCCGACAGAACACTACACGGCAAAGGCCTTACTCAGCACTAACCAGCACGGATCGGTCGATCTTGTCTCACATTATTTATTGGAAAGTTGATTGGATCAGGATTCTGGACAAAGGATAATTAGCCTATGGCTTAGACGTCACCTTTTTTGACTGTCGCAAAGCATTCGATACTGTGCCACGAAAAGCTACTGTTGAGTGGAATCAGCGGGAACTGCTGACTTGGATCAAGACCTTTTTGATCGGTAGGCTATAGCAAAATAATAGTGTGGGTGGAACGGACATGGAAGGAAAAAAATTCTAGGTTTACGTTCGCACGTGAAACTCTACTTGCGAACGTAGACATACTTTACGTTCGCACACGTAGAGTTTCACATGCAAACGTATACGTAGAATTTTTGATTCCATGTCCGTTTCCGGGCTCCGTAACTATTATATCACTTCTAGACCGTGTGAGAGAACAGACTGGTTGTTGCTAAGCACCTGCGGCGCCAACTGCTTGCTTTCACTACGGTGCAGCTTGTGTTTCATGCAACAAACATGGTAACATCGACCGCTGCTAGCCTATTGTTTCACAACGAAACACACTCACAACCAACTAAACGTCATTCCGGACAATCTGTTGCCTATGTGTTGATTATCGATCGATTAGTTGCATTGTCGTGCCACGCACGCACTAGCTTTGTCAGTCGCTCTACACAGCTTTCTTAAGTGCATATTAGCCGTGCAAGTTCTTCTGTCATGTTAACGGCTAGCAGACTATTGAAAACTAGATATATCGGGCAGAGCCCAATGTGAGGCCGCCCGGCGCCCCACGTCCGACTTGAAATAGGCCTACATTTTAGGGGGTTGTAAGGAGTCTAGAAATTTGAGAGGCCAGCACCCCCTTAGGGCCGAAATATAGTTTCCCGAAAAAAATCCAGTTGGGTTGGTCAACATGAGCGTCTATAACTTTTTGGTTAGTGGACCAAAGTTCACCAAATTTCTTTCGTCCAATAGGGAATGAAATGTAGTTGATCAAGTGCTATTCAGATTTTCGACATGTCGATGCGTTCCTGAGGTATTCGCGATCAAACTCGAAAGTTGTCAAAAATCGCGCAGAATTTTGGTGGTCATTTTTTGAAAATCTCAAATTTTGTAGGGGGCACCCCTTGTAAAAATAGTATACACTTGATTACGCCGGTCTCGAGCTACGTACCCTGGTAAAGTTTCCTGAGGTTACGCCCACTATCTCCAAAGTTATAGGCGCTCAGATGTGGAATTTTAAGCCAAATTTTAATTGTTCGCCCTTAAAATTTTTTGGTGTACCTCCTGTGGTGTGCGCTAGCAAGCCTTGGCCAATGTCTGCCGTGTGCAAAAATTTCAGGGTCCAGCACCCCTAGGGGCCGAAATTTACTATTCCGGAAAAAGTCCAGTTGGGTGGATCAACATGAGCGTCTATAACTTTTTTGGTTAGTAGACCAAAGTTCACCAAAATTTTTTTCGCCCAATAGGGGATGAAATGTAGTTGATCAATTGCTATTCAGATTTTCGACATGTTGATGCGTTCCTGCGATATTCGCGATCAAAGTCGAAAGTTGTCAGTTGGTTATTTTTTGCCATCCCAAATTTTGTAGGGGGCACCCCTTGTAAAATTAGTGTCCACTTGATCACTCCGGCTTCGAGCCACGTCCCCTGGACTGGTAAAGTTTCGTGAGGTTACGCCCACTACCCCCAAAGTTATAGGCGCTCCTACGTGAAATTTTAAGCCCAATTTTAAATGTTCACACTTACAATTTTTGGGGGGACCCCGACCCGGTTCGTGGTGTGCGCTAGCAAGACTTTGTCAAAGTCTAGCGCGTGTAAAATTTCAATGGCCGACGCCCTAAGGGCTTAAATATAGTCTGTCGAAAAAAAGTCTACTTGGGTAGGTCCAAACTCACATGTACTACATTGTGGATAGTGGACCAAAGTTCACCAGACCTCTTTCGGCGAACGCGGGAAGAATCGTTCTCGGTCATATGTCTTTCCGATTTTGGATATCTTGACTCATTCCGGAGATATTCGCGATGAAAGTCGGAAGTTGTGTAAAATCGACCCAAAATTTAGCGGGGGGTAAAGAATTTTAGGGAGGACCCCCTAATTTTTGGACTTGCATTAAACAGTTTACGCATATGCTGATCACTGCGCAAGGTTTCGCGGCGATCGGCCGACGGAGCTCGGAGATCCTGTGGCTGGTTAAAAAATAAAACATCACGACTAAAACATATGGCCTTCCGTAACTACCGTTCCGGGCGGCCTAATCAACAATATTTTACTCTTCGCCGTGGATTTGTGCGCATGTCGTGGTTTTTACCGCGCGATGCCCAGCGTAGTGCGGACTACGCTAGGTCTATCGCAGAATGTTGTCATATCCGCCCGACACGTTCCGGTATTGCGTCTAAAAGACTAAACCTGCCGTAGAAATTCCTTCGCTGTCAGTAGCCGAATAACTCTGGTTTTCTCAGAATTAAATTCGCGTTCAGAAATTCCGACAGAGCCGACTTCACCTGGGTCGTTATTGTGCAGGTGAGAGCTAGGAAACGGTGCAAACAGAGCCACAGCTATCAGTCACTGAGCGTTAATAGGAACTAGTATACACTTTGCCTAGCAGCGAACGTGATAATTGCGCTATATTAATCGACCTTTTCTTACTTGTCCGTGTTCCGCTCACTGTGCTACTGCACCCGACAAGCCCAGTCGTCTGCAGTACCGATATGAAGGTTGTAAGAACTGAAGCTCTAAGCTGGGGTATTTTTGAAAGAGGGTCAATAACCAGCCTTTCAATTCAACCGTGCGCTGCTACACGCAACGAAAATCCTCGAGCGGACTCCGGGCACCTGTCCAGTCCACCGTCCAGCCAACCCACTGTATCTGATGTCCATATATAGTAGTCTCTTTACAGACACTGATATGGTCGATGACGGGTCATCTAGGAAAGCTATTGATCCTGCGGTGTGTGTTTTGTTTGCCCAAGCACAATGCGCTCATAGCTCAGGTAAGTTTGCGTGAAATCGACTAGACGATTACAGGCTCAGCGGCTGCTGAAATTGGCGACGACGACATCATCTTATTCTCTCCTTTGCAGTGTTTTGGATGTGAAAGCTTTCATATGTCATGAAATTCGATCATTTTCCGCGGCTGCCTACTCCGACACTTTGTCAACTGCACTGGTTGCCTGTCTGTCGTCTATCATGTGCAGTTCAAACTTTTTTGTCGATGCACGGAATTGCTAACAGTCTTGCACCAGTCTTCTGCAATAAATCAGGCAGTCGCTCCTCCGACAGTAACACCTTCATCAAGTCACGCACTAGAATCAGAGTTTTGTGGATCGTCGAGTAGCCGAGTTGTCGAGTTGTCGAGATGTCGAGATGTCGACTACTCGACAACTCGAAGGTTCGAGTAGTTAACATTGAGAATTCTGCATTTTCTTCCCATTTTCGTACAACTCGACGTTGGTCGAGGAGTGGAGATTAAATGCGAACGTCGCGCGGTTTCTCCGCGACGGCTGACCTTCATTATTCTGCATTTTCGTCGAATTTAGGAACAACTCGACGTTGTTCGAGGAGTAGAGTTTAAAGTCGGTCGAGCGTCGCGCGGTTTCTCCGCGATAGCTGACCTTGTGAATTCTGCATTTTCGTCCAGTTTTGGAACAACTCGACGTCTTCGAGGAGTGGAGTTTAAACACAAACGTCGCGCATTTTCTGCGCGACGGCTGACCTTAAGAACTCTGCATTTTGCCATTTTCGTCGAATTTTGGAACAACTCGACGTTGTTCGAGGAGTTGGGACAAAGGCGAGCGTCGCGCGGTTTCTTTGCGATAGATGACATTGAGAATTCTGGTTGCCTGCCTGTCGTCTATCATGTGCAGTACGGAATTGCTAACAGTCTTGAACCAGTCTTGTGCAATAAATCAGGCAGTCGCTCCTCCGACAGTAACACCACAGTATATATATGCGCGAAGCGCGCGCTTAATATACTGTGGTAACACTTTCATCAAGTCACGCACTAGAACCAAGTCTGCTGAACGAGCGTTCTGCGTTGCAGTTTGTAATGCGCCGACGGCCGAACTCAGATCTGTCAAGTGCAAAGACACTTTCAAGCGATGTCTCAAGACGCATTATTTCAAACTTGCATTTTAAACTTGCATTTTACAATAATAGACCTATATACTTTTCTTGTTACTGCAGTCTACTCTCTAGGCTCTATAGTCGCTATTCACTGTATTGTACCTGTAGGCCTATGTGTACCGTGCTTGTACTGCGCTGTTGGAGAGGCCGTAACTGACGAACGGCACAGTCGTATCTGACCCACCAGTCATTGTGAAGCGACTGCTAAAATAACACCATCGTGTAAACGTTGAACAGTTGCATCGATTCGTGCTTCTCTGTCGAATGATCGCATCTGCTACAACTGCTGCTGCTGGTGGTTTGTTAGTGCGGTGTTGATTCGCGTGGTGTCGCCACTGACTTGATTCAGCGTCTGAACGTGGCGACAAAATGGCAGCAGCAGAGGCTGGTTCTGATGATAAACCAGCAGCAGAGATCATGTACGTCGATGGAATCGTGGGACCTCATGTCGACATCTACGAGTAAGACGCGTCATCTTCGCTCTCATGCTGCAAACGCCCTGTAGCCTAGTGATTTGGAGACTATCTTTACAAATACATACAGTGACAAGTTGCTGATTAAGACCGCGACCCCCACACCCGGAAGCTGCTGTCCGACGTGTCTTATGGCTATATCTTGGTGAAGTAAAGTCTACTAGCACAGACGTTCTGAGCTAGGAAGTAGGAAGGTCGATAAATGTTTTTTTAGAGTTTACTGATTATTTATAAAGTTTTTGTCATCATGACAGCGATTGGATAACAAATTCAAACAAAAAACACCAGCTTCTCCCACCTGTCCGCTCTACTCAGTATATGCAGCTACGTGACAGAGGACATTCGTACACACTACCCACATGTACTTTACAACTGTATAAGAATTCATTTATAAATAGGTGCCTCTTTGAATACATTGTTTGATTTTATGATTTTATAACTTTGTAACTGTATTGATCATTTGTAACTGTATTGCTCATTTTTTCTTGCTTTATTTATGTATATGTATGCGTTTGTCATACAATTAAAAGATATTTGATTGATTATTTGAAATGGATCAAATTCAGCCAACCATTGAAACTGCAGTTTCAATTGTTAGTTGAATTTGATGTTATCCAATCTGTGTCTGAACCCTAATGTACGTGTTTAACGCTGCTGGTGCAAGTTGGTGGCTTGCAGTTGCACTATAATGAGTTGAACTGTGTGTTGAAGGTTATTTCACTGGCAACGACTGAAGCACAAGCGACAGACAGCGGCTGCGATCAGCATACAACGCGCCTGGAGACTTAAGGCGGCGTCCACACATCTCGATAGAGTCAAGCTCATGGTCGGTCCACACTAATTCACTCGTTTATAACAATTTACACGAATATATACTTCGTGCGTCAAACACCCTCACGTATACACAGTTTTACTTCGTAAAAATATTAGTTTTGTCTTCTCAAACAATACTGCTTTTATATTTCAGTATGAATGGTTCTGTAAAAATCCGATGTATAGATATTTACGTCTTGGTATTTATATAGCGCCAAAGTTTCAGACGAGAATCTGTGCGCATTATGGGGGCCGCTAAGCGGCAGGATAAGCTGACTGATAGTAGTACGTCTTAAGATGACGTCTGGCGGAAGAGTATGTTTGGAATAATTGGCGACGGAATGTAACGAGGTGAAGTGGTAAAGGGGTAAAGTTATTGTGATTTCAGCCGCTGTTTGTGATATTTTATTAATCATTCTGTTATTTCCCGCTTATCTGATGCACACTGGGACATATTTTAATTAATCTAATGCAGATCTTGTCAGCTAATCCATACACAATACGGATTGCGCATTACACTAAGATTACGTGTCTAGCGGCTGTCTGTTAGGTTGCAACGGACATGGGAATCACGTGGAGCGAGTTTGTTTCCAGTTACAGCGACGTGTTGCTACGAATCCAGAAGACGTACGGAGTCAACAACCCGTCACTTCGCTTCAATCTTAGCGACATGGAAAAATATCTGTTCAAAAATACAAGTGAGGCGACTTCGATCGAATACTATCGTCTTTTCGTTTACTTGCTATGTTAAACATGATTGCTTTGAACTTATGAAATAAGTTGGCTATCATATTTTTATGATAATAACTGTAATCACAATATAAATCAGTTTTGTTCTTAATTAATATTAACTTCTGTGTTAATCGTTTTACGATTGTGAGTGTTGTGTCCGTTTATTATTTTTTCTTATACAGTGTATTCAACATACCGGTATTGCAGCAAATTGTTAACGAAAATCCTGCTTGTCTGGCGTAACACAAATCAGCGTACATAAATCAATGATACGTTGTATTTTGCTGCGTCTGGTTCGGCTGTAGCATGTTTTGACATATCACATTCACACGCTATACTACGATATAGTAGTAAAGTAAAAAGTAAAGTTTCTTCCCGTGCCTCAATTGCCCATAAAGCGACACTGATCTCCATTTCCCCTTTAGCCCTCATCCGGACACCAGCCGAAGCCGCAAGACCACGGCTATTGCATCGCGTGGTATGCCTCAGTTTTCGCTCGTACTCATTAGCTGACGCCGGAAGGATGGCACGCTGAGTTGGCTTTGGTAGCCGCGGGTGAAATTCGAACCCGCGACCTCGCACTCTACCACACTGCAGTACACCACATACAATACGATATATTGGTGGTTAATACTGTTGAGCAGAACTAACAAGAATATTTCGATCGTTGGCGGACGACGGCCGCCTACAAAGGAACCAACTGTCAGAGTTCTTCGATCAAGCAGGAATGCACCCGACACAGCGGGAAATCGACGCTGCTTTTAACGCCGCTGTCAGAGGTTGTATAGATTTATTTCTTTTAGTTAATTTTTATCTCATATTATATCTATACTTTTATCTGCCTATCACAGAATCAGAAGTCTTCCGCATAGGACTGTTACGTCACGTGACGTCGGGTACTGTTTTTATCTGGGCCACATACAGGAAACCCCACTGCGGATCTTATGGTCACGTGAGCGATGACGTCACGTGACCCAAAATGGTGACAATATGAAGCTGTGGTAAAATGTGTACCTTGTTGACCAGCAACAGTCTTTGTTGTTACAGAAAGAACGTTAATTACGAAATAGAGCACAACAATGGGACAGATACCTCATTCCATAGAACGTATTTATTTCTAGTAAATTTTAATAGTTTTAGGGTGGATTGCACAAACCATACTTAAGTCGGCACTTAACTAAGTGAGCATTAAATTTAAGAACCACTTAAATCTCCACTTAGTCAGATTGCGTTGCAACAACCAATTCTCTAC
>Ga0056114_1001144_pt1 | contig 11464 bp, 9 predicted proteins | sample WorMetHERISLAND1_FD_77005 | JGI IMG/M metagenome (GOLD analysis project Ga0056114, IMG submission 77005) | Marine gutless worms symbiont microbial communities from Max Planck institute for Marine Microbiology, Germany - Olavius loisae HERON... ...
CGCTAGCTTTCTTCGTTTTGACACAATACCGGCGCGTGACGGACAGACAGACAGACAGACAGACGGACAGACACGTTGCGATCTCTATAACCCGCGCTAGCATAGCGTCGCGCGGGTAAAAATTAATCGCTCGACAGCTCTAATACAAATGTTTACTCATATGACACAGCGCTGTATTTCACACTGGCAGAGGGACATAACAATATTGTAAATTAACTGAAGGTGAGCTGCCTAATCACTTGTCTGCACTGCTTGAAAATTTGAACTGCACATATATTGATGATGAAATGTCGTGAATCGACTATACTGTAGAGTTATTACGCGAACAGCATAAACGACATAATTATACCAGGTAGGCCAAAAAATTAGGGCCACTTTGTTTTACTGCCTATAACTTTAGAAATATTGAACAGATCTTTACCAAATTTGGCACAAATCACGGTCTCTTCATTCTGAACATCATGCCATAATTTATCTGAATCAATCTTGGAAAAGAGTGTCGCCATCTGGCGAATAACATTAACCGCAAATAAAAAGTGATAAAAAAGTGATGAATTGGCAACGACTGGGCCATGCAGTAGTTTCTGCCATGCTTTGACAATTGCCCTCTTTATTTTGTCAACTGAGGAGAAACTTTGATGATGGTAAGCTGTCTGCTCAACAGCGCCCCAGATGGCAAGTTAACCATGTTCAAATCCAGGCTATTTGGTAGAAGAAATGTTTGGCTCAGTGAACTGCAGGTTTTCACACTGCAAATTTCTGTGTTTCTGGCCGTGTGTGAGGGAGCACCGCCCTGCCGCGGTGACCATTTGTAACGGCCACATCGCACCTTGATGTCGGCCTAGCTAGTCTTTGCCAAGTATTACGTCACATGGTGTCTATAACTTTCCGCCTGGTTGAATGAAAACGATTTCTGTATAGCCCATGCGCAACACAGCGACGGACACCGTGACCATAGCACTGCGGCTGGAATATTCGCACTTGCATTGTCAGACTTCTGGCGCTGATGTTTTTCTTGAGAGCAGCTGATGAGTAAATGTCATCATTCTTACGTCATTAATTAATAAACAAAGTGAATAGCAATGCAAACAGGTTGGCTGAAATGATGTAAGACAATGATCACCAATTCAAAACTTGTAGTTGTAGAAGCGCCATTTTCTTTCGTTAGATGGCGCCACTATTTTCCAAAGCTGGTTTAAATAAATTCTGGTACGATGTTCAGAATGAAGTGACTTTGATTTGTGCCAAATTTGGTAAAGATCTATTCAGTATTTCTACTAAAGTTATATACCATAAAACAAAGTGACCCCGGTTTTTTGGCCTACCCTGTAGTTAGTTGAATGGAGGCCAAACTGTCAAGGACAAAGCGTCGTGTCCAATGCCAAGGCCAGACCTTGTCGAGGCTGAGGCCATGTTTTTGTCCTTGAGGTTATGAAGAGTGTCCTTGAGGACCTCATCTCTGCAAGTCAGTGATAGGCTAATGTACGATATATGGAAGTATCTAGTAGTTGATAAAGGTATGATAAATCTGTATTTAAGTTGAAATAAAGAAGATAGAGTGTTTTGTGATAGATTTAGTATTGGCAGTTGTTGTTGTAGTAATTGGTCGTCATTGTTGGTGGTGATTGGCTGTGATTTTCTGTTAGCCGTGAGCATTTGTCTGAAGAGGATCTGAGAAAGAACAAAGCAGTGTTGGACAGTCTGACAAAAGGACAACTGGTTGACAGTGCAGAGGTATTCTTTGACAAGCTGCATGATTTACTATCATTGTGTTTGCAATCTGGATTCACTGACTTAGGCTACTGTAACTGTTGATTTTCATCGTGTGATTGAAATATGACAGATATTTAAATGTTTTATGAAAGGATCATGTCTGCATGCATGACACCAGGGAGCAAGCAGCATGACGTGAACGTGACTGTGCACAGATACAGTAGGTTGAATGGAGAAGTATTATTCTATTGGTATTGAATCCACAATTCTCCACACTGAGTTTCACTCGAGTGGGCAAGCTTCATGCATGTGTGATGAACCAAATTATCTAAGGGTCGCGGTGTGTCACCAGTGCCAAGGCTTGACGTGCGACAAGGAAGGCTTGAGATTCTGCTCATACCTCTGCCACATCTGCTTCATATACCTGTGACGTATCTGGTCATCTCCATCTATGCCATATCAGCCTATTTGACCATCGCAGAAGTTGTCGTTGAGATTCGTTGCGTTGACGACTCAGTCTGTGATGATGCTGGTCGACAATGTTTAGACAATATTTATCTCGGGATACTTTGAGCCATTACCGACTCAGTTTGGCAAGGCAGTAAACAAGCACACCACACGATAGTGTAGCCGCACATCACAGCATAAGATGGTGAGTTGCTGAAGACTAAAAAACATGGATTAGTTGCATGGCAAAGTTTTACCTCCTAAAATTACGCATATATAGTACATTTATACTTTTTCACATGCCAATCAGCAACAAACTTCAGAACATCGGCTCTGATGGACACAGTCATATGTCTAACATTACGGTGAATGGAAACACCGTGGAGCAAGTGGACAGTTTATATACCTCGGCAGTACCCAATCATCCGCCGGCAGCAGTCAAGCCGATATGACACGTAGCATTGCACTTGCGTCATCGGTCTCTGCAACAAGTCTGGACGAATCGACACCTCTCATTATCAACGACGATCGGGTATATGGAATCCTTGTCTTACCCATTCTCTTGTACGCCTGTGAGACATGGACTACTCGCGGCCGATGAACGACGTCTGGAGGCTTTCCACATGAAGTGCCAATGCCAGATATCCAAGATCTGTTGGCAGGACCACATCAGGAACTCTGGAAGTTGCAGCGAGCACTGGTCTCGAACCGGTTTCAGATCTCATAAAACGCCATCGGAATTCTGTCTTCGGTCACATTGCCAGGCTTTCCGAAGACATGCCAGCACACCAAGCACTCCGGTGTCATGTTGCTCTGACTCTCGGCCATCCTTCCGAGCACAGCTAGAAGCGCCGTCCGAACAATTGATTGATCAACTAGCTCCGCAGGGACAACAATGATACACCACCAGCTGACCTGTGGAGAAGCTTTTAATCATTATCAGTCTAAGTCCTTACCTTACCGTACCTTTGGGGTGGATGTCGCTTATACCGTAAAACTTTGAATTAATACGCCATTGAATATAATACGCACCCCCCATATCAGCACTCAAGAGGTCAGTATATCTGCCAAAAATGGCGACGAGCGTATCACATTGCGTAATAAACGCTGAGCGGTCGCGCACGCTAACCAGCATCACCCTTACAACAGTTCTACACTACCGCGATGCCTCTGCCTGTGGTGGATGACAATAGCAGGCAGACAGATACATGACACACATTGACTGCGCTAGCCATATCACTGGTGCTAACTGTAAGCATCAGATGGAACGTGGGTGTGTGTGGATGGGCTGTTATAAGTCAACAGTAGCGCTGTGCCACAAGTGCTGCCTGGCCCCTTACCACCACACCGCTCCCCCGCCAGTAGCAGCAACTGTCTCAGAAACCACTGTCGAAAGTCAGCTAGCTCATTCTCCTGCGACCCGTAATGACATTGTTCAACGTCGTCACAGCAATTTTATGGTAAAAAAAGTGCGTATTATTTCAAAGTTTTACGGTAGTCGAAATCCAGCGCTCAAGCCACCAGGTGGCCCATTCTGCATCTTCATTTAGCCAAAGGCAGCAGAAATCTCCCGGAAGCTTGTGAGGATAAAAACCAACATATGTTACGTAGATCAGTGCAATCAGTGTTCATTCAGCACAGAAACCAGTTTCTGTACTGAATGAAAAGTTACTATTATACATCAGTTTAAATCTGGACATTATTCATCGGCAAGGATGAGTGGCCACCAAACTCTCCGGACTCTGCACTGGATTATTATGTCTGGGAGATACATGTATGCTAGATCGCTATCACACGCTTTAGCCAAAGCCCAAAAGCGTGGACGAGCTCAAGGATGCCCTGCAGTCAATCTGGGATGAGTTGCCACAGAACTCAGTCAAGAAGGCAGTGCTGAGTTTCACCAAGAGACTACGAGCATGTGTTAAAGCTGGTGGTGGACACTTTCAACAGATGGTGTAATAAACCATTGTTTTACCTTATTGAAGTGTTATGTTTATTACATGTCAACCGTTGATAACATCTTGACATTTTGATGATATTGCCTTTCAGAAAATTTCAGAAACTGACTCTCATATCTCTGTCTTTGAACGCCCATAGCTTTGTGTATTTAGATATAAATTGGTGTAAATGTGCACGGTTGAATGCCGAAGCAGCTCTGTATATTTACAGTAAAATGTGAAACTGTTTTTAAGATATGGCAGTTTCTTGTCTGAGGTAGTATTTGGCAAGTGTGCAGCGTGATTTGTAGTATGGGACTCTATACAGGTGCTACAAGATACTGTAGAAGCCTTCGATCAAATAATTATTTACAAAATAAAATTTTATTCTTGTCATTCATTCATTCAATATTTTGTTTCAGGTTGTAGGCTTCTAGTTTATTTATCAGTCATCATTCATCGTAGGTCTTAAGTAGGCCAACCTTGACCGATTTGTCGAATGCCAAATGATTGATTGTTTAAGCAAGGTTTAACATCCCACTCGACACAGTTTAGGTCATTTCGGAATGTCCACATATGACACCACTAATCTTAATAATTAATTGCAATATTAGTGTCTTTTAGAACTCATCCCATTTGCTATCCAACAAAGCATCTCAATCAGAGCTTTTTTATACTGTGACTGCGTATTACGTACAAATTATGTCATTTGTGCCTCTTTTGTAGCGAACTTTTTTGTCGTAAGATAACAAAATTGCGGTTTTAACTTTTGTTGTTTCAAGTCTAAATTGTCTTACGTTCGGTCATTATTGTAAGATTATCGTAAATTTGTCTTAATATCTTTTATAAATTAGGCCCCGTATTTTCCAGCATGAAACAATGCATTGTAATTGTGCTGCTGTACCTCTAAGAAACTACTCATTCACTGTGAGAACGTAGGCATCAGTGCTTGTACATGACCTCTCACTGCACCATTTGCTGCTAGTGACAGTTTACCATGGATTTGTGGTGCAAAATTGAAACAAATTGGGCTTCATTCTGGTGTTGCTCTTTTTGTATACAATACTGCCTTCGAGTTTTATAGAGATTGTTGTAGAAATGAATACTAGAAATATGGGGCAGAGCCCAACTTGAGCATGACCGGCGCCCAACTGGAAATACAATTTAGGGGGTTGTAGGGCGTGTAAAAATTTGAGGGGCCAGCACCCCATAGGGGCCGAAATATAGTCTCCTGAAAAAAGTCTGATTGGGTGGGTCAACATGCGCACCTATAACTTTTTTGTCTGTGGACCAAAGTTCACCAAATTTCAACCCCAACGTTGGAGGGGTTGTAGTTGATCATACGGTTTTCAGATTTCGTTATGTCGATCTATTCTGGAGTTATTAGCGCTAAAAGTCAAAAGTTGTCAGAAATCGCGCCGAATTTTGGACGTTTTTTTGCCCTCTCAAATTTTGTTGGGGGCACTTATCAGAAGAGTTCAGTCCGTCCAGAATGCCGCTGCTCGACTTCTCACTGGAGCCGAACGACACGATCATATCATCGCCGGTTTTGTGGCAGTTGCACTGGCTTCATGTCCAGAGACGCGTTGGACTACAAACTAGCATGTTTTGTCTTCTCATCTTTGTCCGGTCACGCACCTCCGTACTTTGCCTACAACATACATTTGGTCTCCGAAGGTCCACTGACAGATCGTGTGCCATTCCACGCACACACAACACATTCCGCGACAGGAGCTTCGCTGTCGCTGGGCTATGTGTTTGGAACAGTCTTCCAGCCCACTTGCGTGACGAGGACATTACATAACAACAGTTTCAGGCGTGAACTCAAAACGTTTTTGTTTTACTGTTGCTTCCGGGGCGCAACGAGACTTTTTAATTGCACCATATAAATACCCTTTCTTACTTACTTAAAGTTGTACCAACATTATCAAGCCTGTCTCATGCCTCGTCGCCTGGTAAAGTTTTGCAAAGTTACTCCCACTAATCCCGAAGCTATAGGCACGCACATGCTGAATTTTAAGCCAAATTTTTAATGTTCAGTCTTAAAATTTTGGGGGGACCCCTGTCTCAGTTTGGGGTGTGTGCTAGCCAATCTAGTTCAATCTCTAGCGCGTGTAAAAAATTTGAGGGGCCAGAACAACCCCTAAGAGCCGAAATTTAGTATCCCGAAAAAAAATCCACTTGGGTGAGTCAACGTGTGCCTATAACTTTTTGTTAGTAGACCAAAGTTCACCATATCTTTTCTACCATATCTTTTCTCCCAATAGGGGATGAAATGTAGTTGATCAAGTGCTTTTCAGATTTTCGTTGCATCGATCCACTCCTGAGATATTCACTGATACCCTTATGTCAGTTTTTCGTGCGTTATAAATTCGTTGCTTACTTACTTATACTTACCTACGACCAAAGTCGAAAGTGGTTGAAAATCGCGCAGAATTTTGGACGTTTTTTGCCATCCCAAATTTTGTAGGGGCACCCCTTGAAAAATTTGTGTCTGTGTCATCACCCTGGCTACGAGCCACATCTTCTGGTAGTTTCGTTAGGTTATGCCTATTACTGCCAAAGTTAAGGCACGCACATGTGCAATTTTAAGCCCAATTTTAAATGTTCGTCCTTAAAATTTTTGGGGGACCCCAGACCCAGTTTGTGGTGTGCACTTGTCAGCCTTGGTGAATCTCTAGCACATGTAAAAATTTCTGAGGGCAGCACCCCATAAGGGCCGAAATATAGTTTTCGGAAAAAGTCGACTTGGGTGGCTCCAAACTGACATGTCCTACTTTCTGGATAGTGGACCATAGTTCACCGGACTTCTTTCGCCGAACACGGGAGGAATCTTCTCGATTTCGGATATCTTGACTGTTCTGGAGATATTCGCAGTCAAAGTCGGAAGTTGCGTAAAATCGACAAAAAATTTTACTGAGGGTAAAAAATTTTTAGGGGAGGGCCCCAAATTTTTGGACTTGCATTATAAATTTGATGCAGATACTGATCACGTGGTAAAGTTTCACAGCGATCAGCAGAGGGAGCTCGGAGATCTTGTGGCAAATTAAATAATAAACATCACGAGTAAAACATAAGGCCTTCCGCCGTTCCGGAACTACCATTTCGGGCGGCCTAGTAAGAAAAATTAATACAGTTGATAACATACAACACAGGAGCATAAGTGATACCAAGATGTTGATGTCACTTAAGAGTCTTTGACAAAACTGACCTTAGTCAGAATTGTAATTAAATGTTAAAAGGTTAAAGCCATGATAAGTTTCTGGTGGAAAACCTCATGACTAAGTACAGGGTGTCACTTGCCATATGGGATCACACAATGTTAATTGCCACCAGACACAAGCAAACACACCCCATCTTAACCCCATCCAGTAAGCTGGTACTCGATTTAAGGCTGAGTTAACTTAGATGACCTGATAGCACCCTATCTGGGAATGGACCCCTGTGATGGAAAGTCCGACGCCCTAACAGGTGTGCCACCAAGACATCAGACAAAGCCAAACACGTTAGTGAAAGTGAAGGTAGACCCTCAAGCCACCTAAAATTTGCCATATCCGCCGAAATTGTACTTTCCGCCGAAATTCCGCTGTAAAAAGTTCGGCAAAAAGTTCTGCTTAGCCGGATATCCGCCGAATTTTGATGAAGAATTAGCTGCCGGAAAAATTCCAGCTAAAATTTGGCTAATAGTTAAAAACTGTTGAAAACCTCTTGTATTATTTGCATTTTGCCTGTAGAATGAATGTTTTCGACGTCGCCAACAGCAAGCAATGTAGCTGATCAGCTGAGCGCCTGCACAGAGTGTGCTGTATCGAATTATTACAAACTGACATTGTAACTTCTGAACTTTCTGCAAAACATTTTTGATGTGACAGTTGTGACATTCGTTTTAGTGGCAGTTGTGTTTTGCTAAGCTAAGAAGAACCTCCATTCATTGTACACACTGTTTTTGGTTTATAGAAATTCAGCATGTTTTCAAGCATTAGCACATTACATAAGCATTTTAGCCGGATTTCTAGCCGGAAATGTTTCATGTCAGCCGTAATTTAGCCGCATTTTATAATTTGCGCAAAAATTCGGCTAAGCCGGATATCAGCCGAAATTTTTCTTCAGCCAGCCGAATTTTCCAAAATAATTCGGCTTAGGAGTCTAAGTGAAGGTGATTGCTGTTGACGACTGCTACTGTGTCTCAGTCTGTCATTTGTGTGTCATTTGAAGACTCAACGAAGGCAGTCGCTGCCTCCACCTCCGCCACAGTGCCCGCTACCAGTCACGTGGGAGCTCTATTCATCAACACCAGTTGGCAAGCCGCTGCCAATTGGTCGACCGGTTGTTAGCAAGCACAGTAGCAAGAGTTTCAGGGCTTCTGTTGCCATGGTTTGTTCTGCTAGTATAATCAATATCGTCTATATGCTGAGATTTTTATTGTGTAACTGCATGGTAGGCTATGCAGAGTATGTTGCTATAGCAGTTCTGTCTGTCTGTGATTCTGTGTTCATCTCTTATGCTGGGTTCACACTAGAGACGCATGCATCCTGCATGCACGCATACAGCCTGCTGCAGCCTGCATACTTAGGCTGAATGCAGGCGTAATACGAGTGACATGCAAGCTGCATTTGGGAAAATACGAGCTGCACTTGGAAAATGTGATCGATCTGCCAAAAATGGCTACGAGCGTATCACATTGCGTAATAAACGCTGAGTAGATTGCAGGCTGCGTGTCGCTCTGAGTGTGGCCACCTCCATTGAAAAGCACCAGTCTGTCTATTCCCATTACTGGCATTGACGCCCTGCATGAAGGCTTGATGCAGTCTGCAATACGATTGTAAATGACGCTCTGACTGATATGTCAATCTAGGGCATCATTTTTGTGGTTTTAGCTCTTCTGCATAGGATATGTACAAGTATATTTGAATTTTGTTGCTATTTTGTTTAGCTCGCCGTGTTTTTTCAGCCGAACTTTTTCTGACATAGGCTGTATGCCTCGTATTGTAATTTTTCGTGCTTATCCAGATTTTTACAACACTTTTTTCACTTCAGCGCGCAAAACTGGTTGCACGGAGTTGGGTCGAAAATTGTAAACGTGGACATGGGACGCTGTACAACACTGAATAAATAGTAAGAGATCGCCGTTTCACGTAATTGTGGCCTCCCCTCACAGTGTTCCCAATGACATCAAGTCATCAAGTTAACCACGAATTCGTCGAAATTTGATTGTTTGGTCCTACGTCGTGAATGACTAGCTAAATACTGAAGCATTTTAAAAATAATTTTTGTGTCAAATTACGGTAGCCTACAAGACACATGGCACACATGCACGTGAGATGTGCTGGCACAGAAAATGCAAAAAAAAATAAACAAGAAGCTCAGCTGTCACCAAGGTTAATGAGTGAAACATAGAGTAAGAGTATCTGCCACTATTCAATGTTCATACGCATTCGACAGTGTCAACAAAATTGTGGCTTTTGTTAATTGTAGGCCAACTTGTCATTCAAGGAAACTATCCGGGCAATCTCGCACCTGGCCAGTCCAGCCTTGCCGTACCACCTTGAACTTCACCATTTCACCCATCACGTGACGTGCATTTTTCAAAATAAAAAAGTAAGTAACGTACTTTCCCGGGCCTCAAGGCCTATGGGGTGGTGCTGATCTCCGTTTCCTTAGCCCTCAGCCAGACGCCAGCCGAAGCCGCAAGACCACGGTACACGCTAGTGCATCGCGTGGTATGCCCGTTTACTCCCCAGCTTTCGCTGGTACTCATTAGCTGACCCCGGAGGGATGGCACCCTGAGTTGGTGTTGAGTTGGTACACAGCAGCCATGGGCGGGATTCAAACCCACGACCTCACGGTCGCTAGTCCGGCACTGTATCACGCGGCCACCACATTACCTGAGAATATAAGTGCAATATTCGCAGTATTTAAGTGCAATTCAAAATGTGACCATATAATTCCTATTGATTTCGGCTGCAGCCTGCATACGTGCATATGAATCCACCTGCATACAAGCATTGTGCAATGTGCAGCATGCTGTACCCTGGATACCAGCGTAATGCAGCATGCACCCTCGAACTGCAGCCAACATGCAGGGACGCATGCAACCTGCATGCCTCCCCAATGTGAACCGGCATTGCACTGCGATGTTGTTTCAAATATCATGTTTTCAGTGCTTCGTAGCAACATCATTTTCCTTTTGCAAAATTGGAGAGCTGTAGAAAGCTCAAATTTAACGGGATGACTACTCTTATCATGATTAACTAGGAGAGCAATTCTGATGTCAAAAGGTCACTAGGTTTCAGAGAACAAAACTGTAAAAATCGTTCTTTGTCCATATCTTCATGAGAAATGGACCTATTTACATCACACCAGGGCAAAATAATCTGCAGCCCATTCTGCACATATTGTCTCAAACATTTCATGCACTGAAATGTGTAAATTTTGTGATTTTGTCCATCTGTATGCCTTTCGTTTGCTCATAACGAGAACATTTTAGAAAGTTCTTATTTTACAGAGATGTTACTTTTTGTGTGAGTAAGTTGCAGAGTATCTTTCAGATTAAAATGCAGCATGCACCCAAGAGTCAAGGATACTGATAGATTAAGCTGATCACTCAGCTTTTTAGTCCGTGTTAATCTTATTTCTTTGTATTGTATCGTAATGAAAATGAAAAAAAAATCGTTCTTGGTGCATATCTCCTTTGCAGCTGAATCGAATGAAAAGCAGAATGTTTCTCAGATTATTCGCAACAGATTACCGAATACGTTTCATCAGCAAAATGGATACAGTGACTGCTGCCGATCTAACTAGTAACCATCTGCATGTGTATATATGTTTGAATAAAGTTATATATATATTACAATTACACATGGTTTATAATTCCATACTTTTGCCTGTAGGCTGTCCAAATTGCCCTCTTCCTGCCACCACTGGTCACGTAGCTCCTAATTTATGAACAACTGCTCATGTCTGTAAAATGATGACAGTTTCTATTGAACATTTGTTACAACCTATTATTGAACAGGGAGCCTAGTTGGTACTGCTTGTGAAGAAAGGTAGTGCAATGGCTTAGGTTAGTGTTTCTTCAGATAGTTAGTTGATGACTCGTAGATACAGGGCTGTTGGATGGTCTAGTCAATGACAGCTTCATCTTGACAACTGGTGTGGACGTCATCAGCACATTTGCAGTCTTGAACACTGCAGTGCACTGTCAGACCAGTACAGTTGCAGCTGTGAACATTGGACAAAATGTGATGTTATTTATTTATTATAAAACTCGTACACATAGTACACATAAAATGAAGAAAGTAATAAAAACAGAAAGCTAAATCGTACACATATGACTAATAATACTGTCAATTTCGGCACGTGTGAAC
>Ga0056114_1001145_pt1 | contig 11461 bp, 6 predicted proteins | sample WorMetHERISLAND1_FD_77005 | JGI IMG/M metagenome (GOLD analysis project Ga0056114, IMG submission 77005) | Marine gutless worms symbiont microbial communities from Max Planck institute for Marine Microbiology, Germany - Olavius loisae HERON... ...
CGCCACTCCAGCACCTCTCATACCTGTGTGATGCCGTTGTATATACCAGCCTGCGGTCTGTCAGGCGTTGAATAAAGAGGTTATTATTACGTTGAGTTTTGAGACCGAGATAAATATTCTGGACGGGATATCGTTGCGCCTATCCTGAACGATGTGATACGTAAAGTTACTGCGATATCATGTACAACAACGATGTCAGAAAAGATAGCACGTCAGAATTACAACTCCAGCTGCATGGGAAAAGAAATATTCGTGGATCTTTTACTGTGTGGTTTGCATCAAATTGCATGCACTGCATCATTTTTTGGATTCAGGAGGTTGTAAATTAGGATGAGTGCTATAGTTCTTATTATAGTGAAATAAGACATGTATACGTCCGGCAAAGGCTGAACGTACGCCGAATTTTTTTCGACTGGACGTACGTACGCCCACCTGTTTCAGTCTATGTAAAACCCTGCTCTGAACAGTCTTAGTGGAGGCGATACGTTCCAGACAGCTGGTGCTACGACGCGGAAGCTGCGTCGACCGAACTGGGTTCTTGTCTGTGGCACGGGCATATCGCCGCAACTTTGAACTGTATCCCTTGAGCCCTTGAGATAGCTACAGGCAGCTAGCTTTCGACGTTTTGACACAATACCGGCTCGTGACGGACAGACAGACAGACACGTTGCGATCACTATTACCCGCGCTAGCATAGCGTCGCGCGGGTAAAAACGAAATGACGCAGAACAACACAAAAACGTAAACAACCACACAAGAATGCGCAAACTACTGCAAATGAAACTAGAGACAGGTTTAGAGGCCTTTTACGCCATCTGACCAAGAAAGGGATTGGACCTATACTACAGCTCCCGGACGGGGTATTATCTGCATGGAGAAACTACAAGTGTGTCTAGTAAGACTTTCACTCACATCTCATGGGCTTCAATCACAAACCATCTTTCTCGTATCATTTTTAGAAAACAGCTGGAAAATTCGCAGTAACAGCAAGTTACCGACTCATCAGAAAGTTAGTTTTTGAAAGCTAACGGCCACTCGAGTGCTGACGAAAAAACGCACCAAACACGTAATGATAAATTTCACCACCATTCGTAGACAATTCGTTTGCATTTTTTGTACTGCTAAGAAGAAGCTTCGATGACCGAGCTAAGATTTTTATTTCTATAAACAAGTCTCCTGGCCTAGACAGACCAAAGAGAAATAACAGCAGGAAGGTCCCGGAGGATCACAGGCTGTGTATGTGGTTGGCAGTCATTGTCCACGACATTTTCCGCTGACAATGTCTTCGTCATCCAGCACTGAACGCAGCCGCTTCACAATCAGTTCCTCAGTGTCACCAGCAACTGGACTACCACCTGAACCATAACGTCACAGTTTTTACCTCACTCAAAAACAATCCAGCTACGATGACTGTAATTTCATCACCCGCATGTTATTTTATGACGTCTACTGAATGTTAGTTCCAACAGAATGACTTGTCAATCACCTTCAGTACCGCTGACCTGGGTTTCAAGGTCATGGTACTTTTGAAAGGTGAATGTTTCAAAAACAGTGCATTGTAGAAACAAAAGTTGCCACAGGACGGTAATAGGAAATTGACATTAACATAGCCACTGCCATAGGCAGGCTACTGAATGGTACCAGTATCAATGACCTTGAGTGACCCCTGACACGGACTACAACAAGGTCGCAGTATTTTTTATTTATGCCCGACAAGTTGACGACAACATTGTTTGTCTGTACGAAGGATACGTGAAAAGTTAAGTTCCAGTGAGATCTCGATGAAATTCGACAACATGGCAGTCACTGTTCCTCAGTTCTTCTTATCTAGCAAGCACCACTAGGAGTGCATAGCGCCAAACGTAGATGTCAGTCTCCAGAGTGGACGATTCTGAGCCACATCAATTGCTTCACTCGGGGAGAGGTTATTGGATTTCAGTTCCTGCTGGATAGGCTTCATCCACGTAGTACAAGGGCGTCCTGGTGGTCTCTAAGGGGAAGCTGTTAAGATCTTCTTGGCATCTGTTTCGTCTGGCAGTCACACAGTGTTGCTGAACAGAGAGAAACGCCGTGCTTCGATGATAGATGAAAGGTGCGAATGCTCGCTTGCCCATCTCACCACATCTCATGGGCTTCATAAACCATCTTTCTTGTATCATTTAGAAAATTTCAACTAGGCCACGAGGACAACCTTCGCGAGAATGAGACCAGCACTGCATGAGGACGAGATCGAGGCCGAAACTTTTGGCCTTGAGGCGACATTGGCCTCGAGGACTTAACATCCCTGCTCATTGAATTCCTGCACCGGCGATAAACCATTCGACATTCTGCTACCAAATGTACATGTTTTAAAACTTTCAAACAAAAGTTAATTTATTCTCTATGTCGACTCCAAAATATCAACTCAGCATTTTCGTTTTCAGTTCACTTTGGTAAAATTTCAAACCACTACATAGAATTCACATCCTGCTAGTACTGCTACTTGTTAAATTTTCCGAGAATCTTACCATCGAATGTTCTGACTGTCCCGTCGACGTCTTTTTCGGTTTCGGCAAAAGCTCGCAGCAGCGCCCTCTGCTGGGCCGTCAGTTTACTACAAACCACGATCAACATAATGAAAATAAACGAGCTAACAATTAAGTCACCTTGTACAATACATATCATCGGCATGTGACAAAATAATGAACCAACTATGGCCCCCTTACAGAACAACCCAGGCTCTCCAACACCAAGGCTAGTGCTATTAAGCATTTGATGCCCACTGTTGCCATATGGGTACAGCTATAAAGCATCCTGTGCCAGATCAGGTTAAGCCGTCATTTGTAATTTTCAATATCCGGGCATGCTGAGCGTCGAAGTGCCCAGATGTCAAAAATTACTATTGACGGCTTAACACGGTCTGGCACAGGATGCTTTATGGCTGTACCCATATGGCAACAGTGGGCATAAAAGGGTTAATCATATCCACCACAAACCTACAAAGAGAGTGGGGAAACTTCAAAACGTTCCTTGAAAGAAGTGGGAACATGCGACTGAGTACCTGGGAACAGAGACCTTGATGTGGATGTAGTGGTCTCCGCGTCCCGGAGCATTTGTCCGCTGAATTCCACGACCACTCAGGCAGAAACGGCTGTGGGACGCAGTGCCGGGCGGTATCTGTTACCATGGTAACAGCAGGTGCTCTCAACAACACGTGGCTCATGTGGACTCTGCTAAATTCACGACTTTCCAGCCAGCTGCCTAACTGCATGGTAATGCATAAGGTTGCAGCAAAGCAAATAGTGACTAAATACACCTAACTTTTGACCATATTGTTGGGTATTGACTGAAATCGGGAACTGCCCTGGTACTTTATACCACTTCCCAAATGAGCACTAGGTGCAGCCACTCAAGTGGCTACCATCAATCAATACCATCTACCACCTATATTGACTGCCACCTCTCAGTGTCACCATCTGGGATAATTTTTCCAGGCAGTGTCATATCTTCTCGATATCTGCTAATACTCCGACCTTTAATTCAAAGGTTTGTTGAAGATGTGTACACACACATGCATTACTTACTTACAAACGTATTACATGTTGTACACAAATTAAAGTAATTGTTCACATGAATGATAGTATATAATGTACATAATATAGCTAAGCACAGAGCTGTAAAACTGCCAAGAAATTGACACATGATGCAGCTTATCCCAGCTATCAGATGCATGTCATAATAAGTACTATTATTATATGTCAAGCATATATTATTGTATATCAAATCTTTTAAAAAGTTGCTTTTGGTAACAGTATTACACCAAAATAAGTCAGTCAAAGAGAAATTGCAGAAACGTGATAAACATTTTTGGCATTCCAGGAATGAAGGTGGAGTGGGTATAGTTGGTGCAAGTACCACAATCTGGAAAAAAGCTGCGATTGTGATACTGCAAAGACACTGAAGGCTGGAATATCCATTTGACACCACTGCTGCCATATGGGTACAGCTGTAAAGCATCCTGTGCCAGACCGGGTTAAGCCGTCATCTGTAATTTTTGACATCTGGGCACTCTGACACTCAGGGCTGAGCGTCAGAGTGCCTGGACGTCAAAAATTACACATGACGGCTTAACCCGGTCTGGCACAGGATGCTTTACAGCTGTACCCATATGGCAGCAGTGAGCATCAAAGGGATATAAAGCCAAGGTATCTGTCGTGTCCACTGGTGTCTAATCCATGCATCAAGTTCAGAACTAACAACGGCATTAATATGACGTTAAAACTCTCCTGACGTACCGTGAACACGACTTCGTCATTGACTGCCGGGACGCGGATTGTGCCACCGAGCAGCGCCTGTGACAGACTAATAGTCACTTCAGAGTGAAGATCGGCTCCGTCACGTCGCAATGACCAGTTCTTAGCCACCTAATACACGACATGTACCGCTTGCTCTTCTTTTTAATAACGATTAGGGCTGCAGCACGATTAATTTTTCTGATCTTCGATTATTTGCGATTATGAAAATTAATCGGGCTTGCAAGTTGTCAATTATCCGGTTATTTTGGTTTGTCGTGAGTTTTTCATTGTCCCTGCCCTACAACAGTTTCAGTAGTAAAGATACGCAATAACAATCCTGCTAAGAAGTCCGCCACATTTACGAGTAGTAAATAGACGGGCTGGTACGGGTAATGAAAATGTTTTGGCGAATGGCGGTTGACAAACTGGTGGTGTAACGAATAGTTTTGTACGCCTGATCAATTAGACACATACACAACTAAAAGAAACAATGCCTAAAATCCACGATTAATGAAGATTAAAAATTTTAATTGCGATTAATCGTTAATCGTGGCGTTAATGCGGTTAATCTGCAGCCCTAATAACAACGCCACTTCCACACGCTGGTGTTGTGAAGTAGGGATTAGCATAATACTCGACAGATTACTGGTTCATTGTGGAGAGGATAATTTTACAGCTGTGCACACAAAACATGTGCATCCTGTATTGTCTGTGGACCAGACATGTACAAAAACAGATCCAACACAAAACAGACAGACAACGCACCCGAAATGTAACGAAGATTTCTCGACTGGCGACTGGAACGCGTATCGTCTGCCCATCTTGAGCTCCTACAGACCACACATGTAGAGTTGTCCCAGTACTTCAAACGGCCGTCAATCAAAACGTCTCTAAATGACACGGCTACCACCGACTTGACAGGGGTGCAGTCTCCAATGTGGGTAATCCAGCCTTTAGTGTTAGCCTGACAACAACTAAAAGGTAAAAAAAGGTAAAGCAGATGATTTATATCGCGGTTCTATGCAATCCGAAGTTACTACGCGCAGTATAGTGCCCGTTAATCTTCACTCGTCCAGCTCTACAATACCCCCCTTGTTCATTGGACCCTATGCCGCTGCCAACAATACGGCGCTTTTAGCATGAAGGCCCTAGCAAGGTACCAAATTATACTGCTTGGTGAACAGAGGCACATTAGGTGTGAACAACTTGCCCAGGGTTGTTGCCCGAATAATGCCGCGGTCGGAGTCGAACCCGCAACCTCTTGATCACGAGTCCAACGCCCTACCACTACACCAACTAAGTCATTGGTGGCAATAGAAAGGCTGTTACCTACGAGTATTCATGAGCTACAGAAAATTCATCCTCCTCTTTCACCAGCCATTGATCAACACAGCACAAAATATAAGACTAAACTGTTGCCATCAAGACATCCTCCAATTCCCAATAGTAGGATTTTTCTTGTTGACTGGTCTATTGTGAGTCACTATTGTAAGCTGAGAAGGTTATGTTGGCATATGGTACTGATGCTTATAGCATCATAATTCATACAACATCAAACATCATAGACAGCTAGACAACTAGTATGTTACTACATGTATAGTGTGTTGAGGACGCACATGTCCACTAGTCAATACAAAAGCAGTGAGTTCATAGACAGAACTGTCTCAGGTGACAGAAGGAGGCAGGGAGTTCCCATGATCTTGCTCCAGCATTGGTAAAGTGTGATCACCAAGTGATGCCTGATGTGTGGATGGGATGAACAAACACTGATGTATTGAGAGAAGACCAGATGCAGTCTGGTAGGATGGTTTCAGAGCTGTGTCTTGTCAGGAAGACAGTCGGAACTTGGTGCATTTTGGAAATCTGAGCCAATGTAACTAACGGAATGAGGACGTGTGTTCAGACTTCCTTGCTGAGCAGACCAGCGTAGCAGCAGCATTCAGTATTGATCAAAGACGATGATGTAGCACTTCAACTGTGCCAGTCAGCGCAGAGTTACAGTAGTCAAGCTTGCTATGGCTAAGTGAGTGTGCATGTTAAATTGGTAAAATGAGAAGTAATGGCTGTGTCAAAACGCCATACAAGAAGTAATCCAACTGGCAATATTATAACAACTATGTTGCTGTAACCCAACGTCGATACCACAAACAATGTAAGGATGTAAAGTAAAAAAGAAAGTCCTTCCCGAGCCTCATGCGCTAAAAGGGCCGCACTGATTTCATTTCATTAGCCCTCAGCCAGACACCAGCCAAGCTACATCAACACATCTAGTGCATCGCGTGGTGTGCCCTTTTACTCCTCGGTTTTTGCTGGTATTCATTGGCAAATCCCAGAGGGATGCTACGCGAGATGACGCACAGTAGCCGCAGGTGAGATATGAACCCATGACCAAGCAATTGCAAGGCCAGCACTCTATCACACGGCCACTAATACACCATATGCCTATGTACACTGTGTCCGATAAAAACTGGACCACTAAAGAAATTGCTATAATGCAGCAAAAACTTGTCAAGATTTGTCTTAAATTTTAGACGTACGGACAACAGAGCAAATCAACAAAAATGGGTAATTTTGATAGAGATGTACAAGACATTAACACTTTTATGAACGTTTAAAATGCAGCGCACAAAATATAAAATTTTCAACACAGCACAGTGACAAGCAAACAACATGGCAAAACATGTTTGATGATGTCATTGCAGCTGTTTCTAACACCACAGAACTTCACACAAAAGTCTGCATATTTCTTTAGCAACTGTTGAAAATGAACAGTATTGCGTATTAATTTCTTTTACTACCCACAGAGCATTCTAGCAGTTGGGTTTCTAAATGAACATAGTGCAATTATCTACTGTTTCTTTAACCTTCTGATGCCCATTGTTGCAATATGGGTACAGCTATAAACCATTGTGTGCCAGACCAAGTTAAGCCGTCATTTGTAATTCTTGACATCTGGGCACTCTGACGCTCAGCCTTGAGCGTCAGAGTTCCCAGATGTCAAAAATTACAAATGACGGCTTAACTTGGTATGGCACAGGATGCTTTATAGTTGTACCGATATGGCAACTGAGGGGATTAAAGGGTTTTAACGTCGGTGCTGACTGACCGGCTGGTACTTGGACAGGAATCTTTCGCTGTTGTTTAGTTTTGCCGCGGCCGTAACACTGCCTACAAGGATGAGAGATGAGAAACCTGGAACCACCGCAGTGGCGACATCGACATCTCACCGTATACGGGCCAGTACGTATTGTTTCCTGTACAAGCACCAATCAGATGACTATCAGACGACAAACTAACGGTGTAATCAGAACCATGGCCCACATTCTTGAAACTTCTTAGGAAAATCTTAGGCAGATTTTTTATCTTAGGACAATCTTTGATAATATCTGGGAAAACAATAACCAGTCAATTTCACTCTACTTACTAATTCATGATTTAACAACAACGTCACTTGATAAAGTCTAACATGACGCAAAAATAAAAGTGTTGATTACAATTAATATTGTGTTATTGTTATTGTGTTATTGTGTTAACGCGCTTTGCTCTATTTTTCCTATGGTTTTCCTATGACAAGAAATCTTCCCAAGATCTTCCTAAGAAGTTTTGAGAACATTAGCCCTGACCTTTGTTTACGCGCTCATTTCTATTGCAATGATACATCACAAATTTGAACCCCTAAACTGCAGTTTTCAGACAATTTTGCCATAAATAAGAACAACAATACATGATCTGATCTGAGTTTTGACACTTGGAAACCGAACAGCACTAGTTTAATCTACAGATGTATATAAATATTCTTCTGAATAACGTACTGGCCAATCCCGTAAAAGCGAAAAGCTGCAACCACTGACAGCTGACATCCAATATGGCGGACAAGGATAGCTATTTTTAGCTGCACAAAAAGGATTGTGGGATGCCTTGGACGACCAATCACAACAAAGCAGCTGCAGTCCGTGTTTTGGTCAGTCAGCAAATCACGGCATACGTCAGCCATATTAGTTGGCAGCAGTCGGTGGATACGCTTTCAGCGACTAGTGATGGCCCTGTGGTTTAATCAGCATAGTTTGCTAGCGAATGCTCTATGTTATTTTTGCCGAGTAATTCACGTGTCTGTTGCCGCAGCTCTATGGTACTCATATGTATACAGAGGCTGGTTCCTGTTGATCAACATAGTCTGCTGTTGAACCGAATGAGTTCTGATGGGATCCAACAATGCTTGGCATTAGTTAGTATCTTGTCTTTTGTCTTCTGCATGGCCACCCACTTTAACCTTAACATTAATCGTTACGGATGTTTCAACAACGAACATTTCCTCGCTACAAATAAATTTTGACCAACCAATTTGTTTTCTGAATTATCGGAAGTCAATCAGACTCTTCTGCATAGTGTGAACTATGTGTTGTATGAGTTTCTAACAGCATCAAGAAGTAGGTTTGCCTTAACGCATCATCAATATCTAAGGCAGTCTGAAATAAATAATTACTGTAATTGTTAATTAAAGTAAATTGTCATTTATTCAAAATTAAACCAACCTGCTTCAAAGTTAATGAAACCATTGACAGAGACTGTCCTATTACTGTGAAGAATTTATCTGTACTTATTTAAATTTTAACTTAACTATTAATTAATCAATAATCATGAACACTTTGGTGATTAATCGTCATAAAATTAACAAAATTACGTAACAATTACTGCAGAATCGAATTTAACGATCTTTTGTTTAAATTACAAAGATTTTACCTGAAAGTCGATATGATTATTAAAACACATTTGTATTTGTCTTATTACTGTTAACTGGCTTATTATATTTCAATTTAACCCTTTGACGCCCACTGTTGCCAATGTAATGTGGGTACAGCTATAAAGCATCCTGTGCCAGACTAGGTTAAGAGGTCATTTGCAATTTTTAACATCCGGCACTCTGGCGCTCAACCCTGAGCGGCACTCAGCCCTGAGCGCCAGAGTGCCCTGATGTCAAAAACTACAAATGACTGTTTAACCCAGTCTGGCACCGGATGCTTTATAGCTGTACCCACATTACATTGGCAACAGTGGGCGTCAAAGGGTTAATCATTAACATAACTATTGCCACACTGTCATAAGCTACTCACTTCGCAGGGTTAATAACTCTCATGTCCTGTACACACTGCTTACCCGACCAGTTCCGTTGCAGTGAAGACAGCGCTGTTTAGTGGAGCCGGGTTCCACCTTCTGTCCATCACAGCGAGGACAGTCGTCGACGACGCTCACGGTTAAGTGTCGGCTGCAGCCGCTGACAGCTTGACGAAACGTCAGGTTAAGAGTCATCTGTGTCAAAACGTGTCATTAATGCATGAAGGTTAGTGTTAGTGTCGAGGTGTTAGTGTATTAGAGGTTAGTGTTGGACGGTCGCGAGTTCAACTCTCGGCTAGGGCACTATCCCAATCCCAAACATATTCTTCCTTCAGACATCATCTTAAGACGTACTACTTTCTTTCAGCCTATCCTGCCCCTAGCAGCCCATGTAATGTGCCTTGATTCTGTTCCAAGACTTTGGCGCTATATAAATCTCTTACTTACTTACTTAAGTCACTCAGGTCAGGTCAACTCAGCCTTCCATCCCTCCGGGGTAGGTAAATCGAGTACCAGCCCTCACTGGCTCAAGTTAAGGTGGGGTGTCGCATTTGTGTCAGATGGCAGGTAACATTGTGTAATCCCATAGGGCAAAGTGACATCCCGTAGTTCTCATAAGGAACTTATCTGGCTTTAACTTTTTTTAACTGCCAGAAACAAATCGGGTCATTATCATCTTTGCTCAATTCAGATCTGTTAAAGTTTATTAAGTGCAATAATGTATAAGCTGGCAATTCTCAAGAATTCTTCCAGTTTAGACTGGGATCTTGTTACACAACCAATCCTTTAGGCCTTCTAAAGTATGCTCTTTTTAAGTAAGTAAGTAAAACGTAGATTTGCACAGCGCACAATCGCCAAAGCCCCTAATGTGCTGTATGCACTAGTACTCTGAGAGAAAGAATGTCTTCAAAGAATATCCAAAGCTAGTAGTGTGGTTGCCAGTGTCATGCAACAGTCTAGGCAAAGAGTTCCATAGTCTCGGACCGAGTACACAAAACTGATGTATGTCTATTAATTTTCATATGATATGCACTTGTCACTTCTTAAGTTAACAAAGATTAGGCCTACTCACATTCTTAGATCCATTGCCTATACTGTGATGCAGCCAATGGTGTCAAAGCACTGACGAAATAACCAAGCAGTGAGATACCATAATTAACACTGAAGTGGACTGAAATTATTCATGAACCCAGATATACACAGATTTTGACAGTTCAGCCATTACAGCATGCTTACAAATTTTGGCAAATAAAATTCCCTCAGTTTTCCAGATTTTCCGGACCCTCTAAAAAGTTTTTCCAGACAACTATAAAGTGTTAACGCGATCTAACAAATCACCTTAGCAGTCAGTTCGGCAGTTTTCTTGCACAATTATTACAGAATATGTTATTTAAGGAGCAAGGTGACTCGCTCCATCCACGCCAGTCACTGTGTCACCCAACCAAATTACGCAACTGTTACTGACAATTATGTTCAGCATCTAACAAATTCCCTGAGTAAATATTTAATTCCTCAAATAAACTTTAAATACTCCGAGTCTCCCCTGAGTTTTCCAGGATTAACAAATTCCCTGGGATTTCCAGGCTATCCAGAGTTGTAAGCACACTGCATTACGACATACATGTGACGCAGTTGCGAATCCAAAATCAGATTCTTCAAAGTCGTCATAGTCGTCAAATCCAGACATCTGGAAGCCGTGGTCCCCAAATATTCGACGGAATAATTCTTCCGGGTCCAGTCGGCCGTGGAACGTGCCACTTGATCCTTCAGTCAATACAAGCAACAAACAGACACTGAGTTAAAAGCCATTTTTCCAGCTCAACTGACACTGAGCTATTGTGAAAAAAATTGTAAAGCATCGTTACATCTCAATTATAATGCACACTTCAGGGTTCATAGCAAACTGAAAGGACAGAATTCAAGGACTTCGCAAGGACCTAAAATTACAGTTTTCAAGTACCAAAAGTATCGATAAAAAGACATATCATACTCGCGCTGTGACCACAATCACATAACATTTAAAACTGTTTTGAAAAATGTAAACAAACAAATTATATGTAATACACAGTGGAAAG